>JAABUX010000124.1_pt1 | contig 133760 bp, 105 predicted proteins | sample 5561851 | NCBI WGS metagenome assembly JAABUX01 (sample SAMN10711883, study PRJNA513361) | rock metagenome | isolation source: Antarctica rocks | place: Antarctica: Victoria Land, Richard Nunatak red sandstone | collected 2016-01-03
GGAGGTGGACAAAGTGGTCCAAGGCCACTTGTGGCAATTGAGTAGGAATCCTCAACTGATCCGATCCCTCTGGACTGGCTCAAGACTGCCCTTGGTCAACAAGAACCTAGCAACCTGATGAGCAATAGGCAAGTCGACGGGGTTATCAATGACCTTTCGCCGATCACTTTCGCCGCTGTGACCGATGGGTTGAGCCAGACGATTTTCGTCAGCGAGAAGTCGGCGGACCTGGCGATCCGAGTTGGGGAAGTCATCGCAAAGCAGAGGCTGCAACACGGTTGGTATGTTTCGGGGACCTGGGGCGACACGTTGATGACAACATTTTTTAGCCCCAACTCGGCGTCCATAATCAGCCGGAGCGCCCTGTATCCCTTGATCAGCGCCGGTTCGAGCGACCATCCCGACGGTTTGAACGTCTTGATGGGGGATGGCTCGGTCCGGTTCGTCAAGGACTCGGTCGACTCCTGGGCGGTCGACCCGATGACGGGCAACCCGATCGGGGCGAAGCAGGCGGCGGACGGCTCGTGGACGAACTTGCCTCGACCGGGGATCTGGCAAAACCTGGCCACGAGGTCGGGGGGCGAGGCGGTCGGGGATTTTTGAAACGAGCGGAAGGGGTCAGAACCCGTCAAGCCCCACCGCTTCGCCTCCGCTCCGGGTGCTGATGGCTTGCCAGAGGGTAGGGGCCACCGAGTCCTTGGCGAACGCGACGTGGCCGTCGGCGAACAGGGTGTTGGCCCCTCCGGGATGCAGGCTCCGGGCGGCCTTCCAGCCGGGGTTGTGGTAGACGATGCAGTCGGGCGACGGGGCGTTGGGCGTCTGGTGGTGGTTGTAGAGCGTGTTCAGGTAGTTGCCGTCGAACCAGGCCGCCCCCTTGTTGAGCAGCCACCCCTTGCCCGCCGACGCGCAGGCCGAATCGGTCAGGGGGCCGGTCGCGACATGCGCCATCGCCCGAGATTGGGGCTGGGGGATGGGCGTGGGGCTGGTCTGGGTGTACGAGCCTCCGGCGATCCCGAGCAGGGTTTCCGAGGCGGCGACGGTGGAGCTTGATCCGTCCGTGATTTCGGCCAGGCTCCGGGCGGGGCCGAGGACGAACGCGCCGTCGGCACCCGAAGCGTCGCCGCCGTTGATCCCCGAACCCGAGCAGAAGGCGTAGTTCGTCGGCCCCGAGCCGGGCGAAGGCGCGGGGGCGGCGTCGCTCGGGCAGAGGAAGGTGGCGACTTGGACGGCCATCGCGGTCGTGTTGGCGGGGGGTGGCGGCCAGAACGCGGTGTCGGGTCCCGTCGGCCTGGTCCCGAGCGGGAACTGGAAGTTGAGCGCGTTGCCGAGCGTGGTTTGTTCCAGGAACGGCGCCATCTGCGCCAGGGGGGACCAGCGGTACTGCTGCGGCGAGGTGTCGCTCGGGACCGGGCCGGTGGCGACCAGGAAGCCGACCGGGAAGCTCCCGAGCGAAGCGTGGTAGTTGTGCAGCCCCAGGCCGATCTGCTTGAGGTTGTTGACGCACTGCGCCCGCCGGCTCGCTTCTCGGGCGGCCTGGACGGCGGGCAGCAGGAGTGCGATCAAGGCCGCGATGATGGCGATCACCACCAGGAGTTCGATCAAGCTGAACGCCATCCTCGGGCGCCTGCGTGTCATTGGGCGGCGACCTTCTTGCCGGCCTGGCTGGTGATCCGCCAGATGGTGCCCGATCCGTCGTCGGTGACGAGGAGCGCCCCGTCCTTGGCCGTGGTCACGCCGACGGGTCGACCCCAGACGTCGCCCGACTCGGTGACGAAGCCGGTCAGGAAGTCTTCGTAGATCCCGGTCGCCTTGCCGTTCTCGAGCGGGACGCGGATCACCTTGTACCCCGTCCGGCGCGCCCGGTTCCACGAACCATGCTCGGCGGCGAAGATGTCGCCTTGGTATTCGCTCGGGAACTGGCCGCCGGTGTAGAACGCCAGGTCGAGCGACGCCGAGTGCGACTGGAGCAGGACGTCGGGGACGATCACCTTGTCCTTGAGCTCGGGGTGCTCCCCCTTGCGCCGGGGGTCTTCATTGCCGCCGATGTAGAACCAGGGCCAGCCGTAGAAGCCGCCCTCCTCGACGTGCGTCACATAGTCGGGGACCAGGTGGTCGCCCAGGCCGTCGCGCTCGTTGACCGAGGTCCACAAGACGCCGGTGCCGGGCTGGACGGCGAGGCCGACCGGGTTGCGGATGCCGGTGGCGTAGAATTTCTCGTCCTTGCCGTCGGGGTCGAACACCAGGATATCCGCCCGTCGCTTCTCGGCGTCGTTGTCGTCGACGTTCGACTTCGAGCCGACCGACACGAACATCCGCCTGCCGTCGAGCGAGAACACGACGTCGCGGGTCCAGTGCCCGCCGCCGGTGAGCCGGGCGAACCCCGGCAGTTCCTTGACGATCACTTCGGGTTCGCCGGTCGCCTTGAGGTCGCCGTTCTTGTAAGGGAACCGGACCACGCTGTCGGTGTTGGCGACGTAGACGTGGGTTGGATTTGGCCCCGGCGGATAGAACGCGATCCCGAACGGGCGCGGGAGCTGCTCGGCGAAGACCGAGATCGTTTCCGGCTTGCCGTCGCCGTCGGAGTCGCGGAGGACTTTCACCCGGCCCGGCTCGTTGCGCTTCGGCTCACTCTCGGCGACGAAGATGTCGCCGTTGGGAGCGGTCATGATGACCCGGGGGTTGTCCAACCCGGTGGCGAACTCGTCGACCTTGAACCCCTCGGGGACCTTGGGCCAAGCCCCTTCGGGCCGCTTGGTCATCTTGGCGCCATTATTGGCCGAAGGGGTATCGAATGGAGCGGGCAAGTCGCCCGTGGTAATCTTCCGACGCAAACCCGGGACGTCGGTCGTCCAGTCGCCCAGGGCGTCTTTGCCCGTCTTCACCACGGCCGGAGCCGCCGCCGAAGCCGGAGCCTTCGGTGCTTCCGCCATCGAGCCGCTCGCCATCAAAGGCAGGAGGGCCAGGAACTTCGTTCGCAAGTCAAGCCGCATCGTCGATGGTCCCCGAACCTCGTCGCTGGAAGTCTGCCGCCACACCTTGATTCAGGGTAGCCACAATCGACCCCGGCGACAATCGCCGCGACCCGGATTTCGTCCCTCGACTCGCCTTCGATTCGAAGCGATCGTCAAGGTTTTCGCGAGGCGGCCATGACCCATTCATAAGAACCAGACATGACAGGCGATCGCCCCTCGAATCCGCCAGAAGATCGACAAAGGCGGGATCAAGGCCGAGGTTATTATCATCTCGGCGACGTGACCGGGGCGCTTCGAGGTCCGCTTGAGCCTCAAGGCGCAAAACCGGGCGGTCAGGGCGAACCAGCCGCCAAAAGCGAGGGCGGCGACGGTCCATGAACCGGAGACACCGGCGAGCGATCCGACGCCCAACGTGAGCACCGAGGCGTAATAAGCCCAAGGCGGGCCGGGGCTGATCCGGGTCCGGTACAGGGTGGGGAAGTTGCGGTACGACAGCGCCTCGAACCGGCTTTTTCGCTGCTGGGCGAGGCTGATCCCCCATCGTCCGGCCCGGACGGGGTGGACGACAATGGCATCGGGCGCCGAAGCCACGGTGAAGCCGGCGGTGAGCAGGGCGAATTGCAAGTCGCTGTCCTCGCGCCAGGCTTGGGTGAACCGCTCGTCGAACCCGCCGACGGCGAGCAAGGCGTCGCGTCGGCAGAAGGCGTTGGCCGTGGCGAACTCGGCGCGCTCCAGCCCTGTGGCGTCAAGCTCGTAGTCGGTCGGTTCGGGCGGGATCGGCACGACGATTCGGCCCCCGGCGGCGTCGGCCCCCGTCCGGTCGAGGGCCGAGACCCCTTCGAGCAGCCAATGGCGGTCGGGGACGCAATCATCGTCGGTGAAGGCGATGATCGATCCCAAAGCGCCCCGCCAACCGGCGTTCCGGGCGGCGGCGGGGCCTTGGGTCCGGGTCACGGCCAGGTATCGGACCGGGACGGGGGCCAAGGTTCGGGCGGCGTCCTCGACTTGGGACCGGGTGGCGTCGCTCGCCGCGTCGTCGGCGATGACGATTTCCCATTCGGTCGGGTCGAAGTCTTGGACCTTCAAGGCGGCCAGGCATCGGGCCAGGAAGTCGGGGCGTCGGAACGTGGCGACGACGACCGAAACTCGCATCGGTCAACCGTGCCCCGCCGTCGGCTTCTCGAGCAGGAATGAGCCGATGACCAGGGCGTCGAGCGGCGAGGTCCAGAACGACTCGACCGCGTCTCGGGGGGTACAAACCACCGGCTCCCCCCGGGTGTTGAACGACGTGTTGATCAGGACGGGGACGCCGGTCTTGGCGTGGAAGGCCCGGATCAGGTCGTAGTACCGGGGGTTCTGGTCGCGTCGGATCGTCTGGATGCGGGCCGTCCCGTCGACGTGGCGGACGGCGGGGATCTGGTCGGCCTTGTCGAGGCGGACGTCGTTGACGAAGAGCATGAACGGCGAGACTCGGGCGTTCAAGAACCAGTTCGACGCCTGCTCCTCCAGGACCACGGGAGCGACGGGCCGGAAGTCTTCGCGGTCCTTGATCTCGTTGAGCCGAGCTTGCATCTCCGGGTGGATCGGCGACGCCAGGATCGACCGGGCGCCCAAGGCCCGGGGGCCGAACTCCATCCGCCCCTGGAACCAGCCGATCACCTTGTCGTCGGCCAGGATCGCGGCGGTCTCTTCGGCGACGTCGTCGAGCTTGCGGTAAGGCAGCTTCGACCATCGGAGGAAGGTTTCGATACTTTCATCGTCGAAGCTCGGGCCGAGGAAGGCGTGGTCCATCGTGTAGGACTTCTGGTCGGCCTTCCTTTGGCGGGCGTCGACCCAGAGCGCCGCGCCCAGGGCGGTCCCGGCGTCGCCGGCGGCGGGCTGGACCCAGATCCGCCGGAACGGGGTCCGGTCGCGGACCCGGGCGTTCAGGACGCAGTTGAGCGCCACGCCCCCGGCCAGGCAAAGCGCATCGCACTTCCCGGAAGCCTCGTGGAGCCGGCGGGCCAGCTCGACCACGGTGTCTTCGAGGGCGGCTTGGAGCGAGTGCGCGACGTCGAAGTGGCGCCGCTCGGTCGGGCCGCCTCGGGACCGGGGGGGGCCGAAACGCCCGACCAGATTGGGCGCATCGATCGAGTACCGCCCTTCGGTCCCGAGCCGGATGATCTCGCGGAACGCATCGGTATAAACCGGCTTGCCGAACGACGCCAGGGCCATCACCTTGTACTCGTCCGACGACCGGAGGAAGCCGAGGTATTCGGTGACGTCCTCATAAAGCAGGCCGAGCGAGTGCGGCATCTCGACCTGGCCGAGCCACCGGAGGTCGGTCCCCTCGCCGACGGCATAGGAGGTGGCCGCCTTCTCGCCCCGGCCGTCGATGGTCATCACGGCGGCGCGATCGAACGACGACGGCAAGAACGCGCTGGCGGCGTGGGCGAGGTGGTGGCCGACGAAGTGCCAACGGAACTTGCCCCGGGCTTTGGCGTCGCGGAACCGGGCTTCGAGGTGGTGCGGCGCCCCGTCGACCAGTTGGCCGGGGGCGTTGGTGATCGACGCCAGGAACAACGGGTCCCACGCCGACTCGAACCCGTCCGGCGTGGCCTGGTTGGCGGGGTCGAGCGGGATGGGGACCGTGCTCGCCCCTCGATGTTTCTCGCCCAGGAGAAGGTAAGGGTCATACGAGTAGGCGACGTGATCCACGTCAAGCAGCGTGATCCCCGCCTCTTTCAAGCAATAATCCACCGCATGAAAGGGCAACTCCCAGGTCGAGAACGGGACCGGGCGCTTGCCGTGCTTGATGTGGGTGAACCGTTCTTCCTCGGCCGCCGCCAAGACTTGGCCATCCAAGACCAGGCAAGCGGCCGGGTCGTGGTACGCGGCGTTGATCCCGAGGGTGAACATAATTCAGATCGCTCCTTGGGGGGTAGACGTCAACGCTCGCCCTGGGTTGGGCGTCAAAAAACGCTTGAATTGGGTCCGTTATTCTTCGCTTTGAAGTTGCAGGAGATCGCAGCACTCATCAAAATCCTCCGCCCTCTGCGCGGGGAGGAGCAACCGCTGCCCGGGATTGGCGGCCACGGCCAACGTCCAGATGCGGGGTGGACGACCGCCATCACCGACGTGAAAGAGCCAGACGTCCGCGATTTGACAAGCGATGATCCTCCCGAATGGTTGTTTGATCATGTGAAAGTTGATATTTATGTTTTGGTTCAGGCTGTCAACAGCCCGGTTCAACAAAGTCCAAGTTTCCGCCGGAAGCCGAAGTTTGCCCCACCGGAAATCAGGAGTCATGACACCTACCTTCCGCCCTATTCGTCCCGAATTTATCAATGGCTCGTCCCGAATTTATCAATGGCGCAGCCCGGCGAACGCGAACGGCGGGCACACCGCGCCTCGACCGGCTTGGGCCAGGGCGATGGCGGCGTCGGCGACTTCGTCGGGCGAGACCAGGCGGAGGCAGTTGTGGTGGCCCTCCGGACAGATGCTCTTGTAGCAGAGCTTGCAGGCGACGTCGTGGAACAGGACCCGGTGCGGGACCATCCAGGGGGTGTGCTGGAGGTTGGTCAACGCATAAAGGTCCACCACGGGCGTCCCCACCGCCGAGGCGACGTGGACCGGCCCGGTGTTGTTCGAGATCAGGACCGGGGCCGCTTCCACCAGCGCGGCGAACTCGGCCAGATTCAACCGACCGGCCAAGGAGTGCGTCACGCCCTCCCCGACCTCGCCTCGGATCGCGTCGACCAGGGGGGCCTCCGAGGCGTCTCCGGTGAAGATTAACCGAAAGTCGGCTTGAATCAGGCGGTGCGCGGCCTGGGCGAACTGGGCGGGCGGATAACGCCGAGAGGGGGCGGTCGCCCCGGGGTGGATGACGGCCCAGTCGGTCTGGTCTCCAATCCCCAACGCTCTCAACCTTCGACCGATGGAGGCCCGGGCCTCGTCGGGGACTCGGAGCGACAACCGCTCGTCGACCGTCCCGGCCCCGACGGTGGCGACCAGGTCGAGCTGGCGGCGGGCCTCGTGGCGGATCGTGGTTTCCGGCTCGACCTCGGCGACCCGGTCGGACAGGAGTTGGTACGGGTTCTCGCGGCAATGGGCGAGGCGGAGCGGGATGTCGGCCAGGTGGCACAGAAGCGCGGCGGGGAGCGGATTCTGGCTGTACACGGTGAAGATCGCGGCGGCGTCGAACCGGGCCTCGCGGAGTTGGTGGATGAAGGCGCGGTCGCTCGCCCCGTCGGATTTGAGGCCGGTGGCTTTCATCCAAGGGGCGTCGTAGGTGATCGTCGCGTCGACCTCGGGGATCAAGGGGGCGACGGCCGCTCCCGAGGGGGAGGTCAGGAGCGTGATCGTCCGACCGGGCGGGCCGGAATCGCGCAAGGCCCGGAGCGCCGGGGTCGTCATGAGGACGTCGCCCATCGCGTCGAGCCGGACGCACAAGACCCGCTCGGCATCGGCCCAGGTCATGCCTCGACCCCCGGCTCGGGCATCGCGGCGACGAGGCCGGTCGTCACATGCCCCGACCAGATCCGCTCGATGATCCGGGTGGTCGAGCGGTCGGCGACGAAGGGTAAGATTCGGACCTCGCCGCCGAGCCGTTCCACCAGGGCGGCTTCGGGGAGGCGGTCGCGGGTATAGTCCCCCCCCTTGACGAAGACGTCGGGCCGAAGCGCCTCGATCAGCCGCTCGGGGGTGTCGTCGTCGAAGGGGATCAGGTGGTCGACGCAGCTCAAGGCGGCCAGGACCTCGACCCGATCTTCCAAGGTGTTGATCGGTCGATCCGGCCCTTTGAGACGCTTGATCCCGGCGTCGGAGTTCACCCCGACGACCAAAACATCCCCCAGCGCCTTGGCCGCGCTCAGGTAGGTGACGTGTCCCCGGTGCAAGATGTCGAAGCATCCGTTGGTGAACACCACCCGAAGCCCCCGGCGGCGGCCCGCTTCGAGTCGAGCCGCCAAGCCGGCCAGGTCGCCGGTCGGCTTGGTCCCCGGCGCGACCTTGGCCAGGAGGTCGCCGATCGAGCAGGCCACCGTCCCTTCCAGGCCCACGACGACGGCGGCGGCGGCCGACGCCAGTTCCGAGGCGGCGGGAGTGTCGGCCCCGGCGGCGAGGGCCAAGGCCAAGGCCGCCAGGAACGTGTCGCCCGCCCCGGCGGCCCGGCAGTGGTGCTCGGCCCGGGCATAGGTCCGGTAGGGCGCCCGGTCGCGCTCGACGACCAGCGCCCCCTCGGTGTCGAGCGTCACGGCGGCGATCTTCGCCCCGGTCAGCTCGAAGATCCGCCCCGAGGCCGACGCGATCCGATCGGCCCGGCTCAACGTCGACCCGGCGAGCCGATCCCAGCCCAGAAGCTCGGCCGCCTCGCCGTAGTTCGGCTTCACGGCGGTCGGGGCGACGTCGCGGTAGGCGGCCAAGGTCTTCGAGTCCACCACCACGACCCGAGGGCTTTCCCGCTGGAGCCGGGCCAAGGTGGCGATCACCTTGGGCGTCACGATCCCGTAGCCGTAGTCCGACACGATCACCGCGTCGGCCCGGGGGAAAAGCTCGACCAACCGGGCCATCAAGCGGGCTTCGGTCGCGGGGGAGATCGCGCCCGTCGTCCCCTGGTCGAACCGGACCAAGAGCTGCGAAGCGGCGACGACCCGGTGCTTGGCCAGGGTTTGCCGAGCCGGGTCGACGAGCAGGTCGCTTGGATCAACCTCGACCCCTCGGGCTTCGAGGCTGGCCCGGAGCCAATCCGCCTCGGCGTCGGCCCCGACGACCGACAGGAACCGGACGGTCGCCCCCAAGGCCCGGGCGTTGACCACCGAGTTCGCCGCGCCCCCCGGGGCATTCCGCCGGGCCTGCACCGCCACGATCGGGACCGGGGCCTCGCGGCACAACCGACCGGTCGTCCCTTCGAGGTAGCAGTCGAGCATCGCCTCGCCGATGACGATCACGTTCAAGTCGGCAAATGCCTGGATGAATCGCGGCAGGTGGTGGTCGTCGGTCGGGGGATTCGTCACGCTCGGGCTCCGGTCTGCGGGTTGGACGCGAGGGAAGCGTCGGCCTGGAGGATCAGGTTCGCGGCTTCATGAAGATCCTTGGCGGTGAGGTCGGGGGTCCGGTCGGGTCCGGCGACCCATTCGGTCTCGTTGCCGACGTCGAGGAGGATGCTCCGACACCCCGCGCGGTGGCCCGCCTCGACGTCGTTGAGGATGTCCCCCACGAACCACGACCGAGGGAGGTCGATCCCCAGGTCCTCGGCGGCTTGGATCAGCATCCCGGGCCTGGGCTTCCGGCAGTCGCAAGTCGTCGCGTACTCGGGGACCGACCCCTCGGGGTGGTGTGGGCAGAAGTAGAACCCGGCCAGGGGGACGCCAAAGTCGGCCAGGAGGGCGCGGAGGCGATCTTCGACCGGACCCAAAGCTTCGACGGCGAACCGCCCCCGGGCCACGCCCGACTGGTTGGTGACGACGACCAGGCGATAGCCCGCCTCGTGGAGCCGGGTCAGCCCTTCGACCGCCCCTGGTGTCAGGACAACCAAGGCCGGGTCGACGTTGTAGGGGATGTCGACGATCAGGGTCCCGTCCTTGTCGAGGAACACCGCTCGGTCGAGCTTGGCGGGCCGGCTCATGACGCCGTCCAATCGCCCGAGGTCGCGGCGGTCGCGGTCGATTTGGGGCGCCCGGTCGCGGTCGTCCGGACTTCAACGCCCGCCCAACCCGGCGCGACCTCGTCGTAGACGGCGGCGATCGAGCGGGCGACGCTATTCCAGGTGTACCCGGCCAAGGCCCGACGGTGCGCCTGCCGCCCCAGGGTCCGGAGCAAGTCGGGATCGCCGAGCAGGTGGGCCAGGCGGTCGGCCAGGGCGTCGGGGTCGTTGGGCGGGACGAGGTAGCCGGTCTCGCCGTCGACGACCGTCGCCTTGATCCCGCCGACGTTCGAGCCGACCACCGGCGTCCCGCACGCCATCGCCTCGACCGGCGTGATCCCGAACGGCTCGTACCACGGGGTCGTCACGAAGACGTCGGCGGCGGCGTAATAATAGCGGAGGACGTCGCGGCCTCGGCTCCCGACGAACAGGACGCTCCCGCCCACCCCTTCGGCCTCGGCCAGGGCGCTCAAGCGGCCGATCTCGGGGGTCAGCGCCGGGTCGGGGACGGTCGAATCCCCGCCGACGACGAGCAACCGGGCCAGGACGCCATGATCGTGCCGCAACCGGGCCAGCGCCCGGATCACGGTATCCACCCCCTTGCGAGGGACCATCCGCCCGAGTTGGAGGATGGTCGGGCCGGTCGACGGCAGGTTGAGCCGACTCCGGGCCTTGGATTGGGCCACCGGCCGGAACTCGTCGGGGTCGAACCCGCACGGGATGGTGACGAGCTTGGATCGGTCGGCCTGGTAGTGCTCGATCAGGTCGGCGGCGTCCTGCGGGCACTCGGCGATGATCCGGTCGGCGTCGAGCACCGCCCGATCCTCGATGCCCAGGCGAGCTTCGGGGAAGGTGTCGGCCGCCTTCTGGTGGAGGCGTCGGACCCGGCCCAGGGCGTGGAACGTGACGACCATCGGCGTGCCGGCCGCCCGCTTGACCGTCCCGCCGACCATCGCCGACATGAAGAAGTTGGCGTGCGTCAGGTCGTAAGGGCGGCGGCGGGCGAACCGGATCACCCAGGACGCGAAGTCGTCCATGAACGGGAGCAAATCTTCCTTGCGGACGATCGAGGCGGGACCGGCGGGGACGTGGATCACCCGGTATCGCGGGCCTTGGGGGGCGACCTCGGGCAGCCCGGGGGCGTCCCGGCGGGTGAAGACGTCGACCTCGCGGCCCATCGCGGCGAGTTCCCGGGCCAACTGGGCGACGTAGACGTTCTGCCCGCCCGAGTCGACCCCGCCGGGCCTGGCCAGGGGGGAGGCATGCTCGCTGATCAGGGCGATCCGCTGGGGGGCCATCATTCCGCCCCCCCTCGGGCCGCAACGGACACGGCCCCTTGGCCTTGCCGGGGGCGCCCGGTCACGTCGGCGAACGCGATTTCCCAGTCGAGGGCGAACCGGCCGATCCCGAATCGGTCCAGGGCGGATTCGCGGGCGGATTCTCCCATCTCGCGGGCCATGTCGGGGTCGGCGACGAGGTCGCGGATCGGCTCGACCAGGTTCATCGGGTCGGTGGCGAGGAAGCCGGACACCCCCGGCTCGATCGTCGTGACCATCTCCGTCGTGGCCAGGCCGACGATCGGCAGGCCCACCATCATCGCCTCGATCACCGCCAGGCCGAGGCTGGTGTAGCGGATCGGGTTGAGGAAGTAGCGATACTTGGCCTCGAACGCGGGGAGGTCGGGCGGTGACACCTCGCCCAGCCCGCCCAAACTTTCGGAGTCCATCCCGACCAGGTCGACGGCGGCCTCGGCCCTGAGCCGCTCGAAGACATCCGCGCCCAGGCGTCGGCCTCGGCTCCGGAGGTGGTTGATCGCGGTAATCCCTCGCTCCAGCTCCCCGGTGTATCGGGCCGAGTCGGGGACGGACACGCCATGCTCGATCACCCGGGTCGGCGTCCGGCCCGAGTCCCACATCAACGTATTGAAGGGGGTGACGTGGACCAGCAGCCCATCGGGGTCGTCGAACCAGTGCCGGGTGTCGGTCGGGTGCCCTTGGGGCGGGTCGTGTTCGAGGTAGACCCGGGGCAGGTCGCGCTGGGCTTCGGAGAGGATGCGGGGGCCGTCGGTTTCGTAGTTGGTTCGGGTCTGGTACAAGATCCCGTCGAGTTCGAGGTCTCGGACCGCTTCGACGGGGACCTCGCGGACGTTGGGACCGAAGGGGAACGTGGTCCCTCGACCGCCGTACCCTTCCCGACCGCCGACCTCGACGGGGAGGACGAACTCGACGTTGGCCCGCGACAAATAAAGCAGGTAGTTGCCGTGGATGTGCCAGGTCAAGATCCGGGTCGGTCGCATTTCGAGGTCAAGCTCCGTTGGGGGTTCAACCTTTGAGGTCGCCCAAGGCGTCGCCGAGGCCGAGGCCGGGGGCGACCGCGGGCGAAGGGCCGGGATGTCGGGGTTCGAGGGCCAGGAGGGCGTCGGCCTGGTCGAGCACGGCGAGCACCGACACGCCTCGGGCGTCGTCGCACAAGACCCGGTGCCGACCTGAGTCGATGGGCGCCCACCGGGCGGGGTTGTCGCCGGTCGAGACGATCACGCTGGGGACCTTGCGGGCGACGGCCAGGTGGGCCACGCCGGTATCGTTGCTGACCATCAACCTGGCCCGGTCGATCAAGGCCGCCAGGGCACCAAGATCGGTCCGAGCCGCCAGGTCGAGCGCGGGGTGGGTCATCGACGCGGCCACGGATCGGGTCAAGTCGGCCTCGGCGGCCGAGCCGGTCAGGACGACCCTCAAACCTCGACCACCAAGGGCGTCGGCCACGGCGGCGAACGACTCGGGAGGCCATCGCCGCTCGGGCACACTGGCGCCGGGGTGGATGCAGACGTAAGAGTTCGAGGTCAAGTCTTCGACCCCTTCGATGGCGTGGAGGGCGTCGCGGTCGGCGACCCTGACCGGGAATTCGAGGTGGTCCCCCTTGAGCGGGGCGCCGAGCGACTCCACCAGCTTAAGGAGCCGGTTGATCTCCAGTCCGTCGGGCCAGTCGATGAACAACTTGGAGTCGGGGCGGTAGTCGCCCGGGAGCGCGAACCCGGCGGCCCGCCGGGCGCCGAACAGCGCGACCAGCGGGTTGACGAACGACCCCGACCCGTGCATCTGGATCGCCAGGTCGAACTTTTCGCCCTGAATCTCGGCCAAAAACGCGGGGATTCGGGCGACGTCCGGAGGGATCTCGGGCAGGCCGGGGAAGCCGGGGAACTCGCGGAAGCCGTCGAGGTACATCGGGAACCGCTCGACGAACGACCGCGCCCAGGGAAGCCCGACCAGGACGATCTCGGCCTCGGGCCAGGCCGAGCGGAGCGCCCGGAACGCGGGCACCGAGCAGAGGAGATCGCCCAGTCGCAAGGCCCGGAGGATCACCACCCGCCGAGGCGATTCGCCGCCGATCCGAGTCGTGGATGATCTGCCGGAGTCGGACATCGACCGAATCCTCGGGACGGGCTGCTCCAACGCGCAGTCCGCTGCTCGATCGCCGGAAGGAGAACCCCGGCGACCGATCGGGCGGGCGAGATGGAAGGACGAATTGCCGGGCCTTGTGACACCCGACCGCTACGAATATGAAGCGGTGCGGATGATTCGAGCCTTACCCCAGCAAATCCGCGGCCAGTCCGATCATCGCGGGGGATTTGAGGACGAAGCGGTGACACCGGCACCCCGAGGCGAACCGAGGACTTCGAGCCGGAAGTCCTTGAACCGGACCTCGGTCGGCCCCCCTTGATGGAGCTGGAGCGCGAAGATCCCCCGACGTGCCCCGGCGGGGTCGTCCACCCGCGCGGAGGGGTGGCCGTTGATCAATGTCTCGATCTTCGACCCCTGGGCGACGACCTCGACCCGGTTCCAGTCGCCCGGCTTGACGAGCGACTCGCTAGCCTCCTTGACGATCCCGCCTCGGCCGTTGACCTCGTAAAGCTTGCCCCACCAGCCGGGGCCGATGTCGGTTTGGTAGCCCTTGACCTGGCCGTCGGCGATCGGCTCGCTCCGGAACTGGAGGCCGCTGTTGCCCCGGTTGGCGACGAGCTTGACGTCGAAGCTCAGGCGGAAGTCGTCGGCGGCGAGTTCGGACCGGAGGAAGGCGTGCCGGGGCAAGTGGGTCTTGATCTGGCCGACGATCTCGTCGCCCTCGACCCGCCAAAGCTCGGGGTCGCCGACCCAGCCGGTCAGGTCTCGGCCGTTGAACAGGGTCGATGCGTTGTCGGCGGTGGCGAGCGCCGGGACCTGGCCCTTGGCGGCGAGGTAAGCGATGGTGGACCGGACCTCGTGGTCGGACAGGTTGTCCCAGAGCGCCTCGGGCATCATCGACGCCTCGCCCAATCGGCGCTCCTCGACCTGGTCCTTGGGGACGACCAAGGTCTCGTTGGCCGTGACCAGGGTGATGGCGTCCTTGTCCTCCGCCCGGACGATCCCGGTCAGGACTCGGCCATCCACCGTCGCCACGACCGAAGCCTGGTAGTCCTTGCCGATCAGGGCCGACGGGTCGTAGACGTTGCTCAGGAGGTAGTCGAGGTCGGCGCGGTTCGACCCGGTCAACTCGGGGCCGACGTTCCCGCCGACGCCGAACAGGTTGTGGCACTGGCCGCACGTCTTGGCGAACACCGAGCGGCCGAGCATCGCGTCGGGGGTCCGCTCGGGCTTGCTCGACCACCGGGCCTTGGCCTCGGCGATCAGGCGGGCGCGGTCGCCGGTCGACTCGCGGGCCATTCCCCAGGCGTGGGCGATCTTGGCGTCGACCGCCTTATCCTTGAGGTTCCGCATCTGACGGATCAGGTCGGCCGAGAGGTCCGCCCTCCCGACCCGCTTCGACTCCACGGCGTCGAGCATCGCCAAGGCCGAACCGGGGCGGGCGGCCAGGGTATTCAAGGCGTCCCGACGCTCGGAGGTCGAGAGCTTGGCGTAGGCCCCGAGCAGGACCTCCGGGGTCTTCGGGTCGTCGAACGCGGCCAAGCCTCGGATCGCTTCGCCCTGGAGGTCGGGGTCGGTGGCGGCCAGGGTTTGCAAGGTCGCGACCATCGCCGAGTCCCGGGCTTTGAGGAGCGCGGCCAGGGCGTCGCGGCGCGCGGGCAAGTCTCCCGGATTGGTCAGGACTCCCCGGAGCGTCGCCAGGGCCGGCGGGTCGCCGAAGGTCAGGCCCAGGGCCAGGGCTTGCGAGCGGACTTGGGAATCGGGGTCGTTGGCGAGCATCGCGTAAGCCTCGGGCCAACTCGACGGCCTGGGGGCGCCGGTCCGGCCCTTGAGGGCCTGGTTGAGCGCGGTGAGGATCGTCTTGCGAAGCTCGGGGCGGCCCGAGTCGCGGAGGGCGTCGACCACGCTCGCCAGGGCTTCGGGGGTGCCGATGGAGGCGATCCGGCGGACGGTGAACGGGAGGATCTTGGGCTGCTTCGACGCGGACGCGACCCGCAAGGCCCGACCGGGGTCGATTGCGGCCAGAGGCTCGAAGGCGTACCAGTTCATGAGCGGGAGGTTGGGGTCGTCGTTGTCCTCGGCATGGGCGATCAGGGCGGCGGCGATCGGCCAGCGGTCGGCGATCGGCAACCGCTGGAGGGCCGAGGCGATTTCGAGCCGGACCACGGGGGACGGGTCGGACTCGGCCAGGGTTCGGAACTTGGCCAGGGTCGCGGCGGGAAGGGGCGTGGTCTGCTGGCTGAGGAGGCGGATCGTCCACCCTCGGACGGCGGGGTCATCGTCGACGAACCCGGCGGCCTCGGTTTCGGGGTCGAGCGTCCCTCCGCTCGCGGCATGCCTGGCCCAGAGGGTCCGGAGCCGGAACGTCGGGGTCCGGTCGGCGCGGAGGCCGGGGGCGGCGGCGGCGGCCCGGGTCTTCGGGTCGGAGGCTCGCTCGGCCAGGAGGCGGATGGCGTGCTCGGCGTACCAGACGTTCGGGTCGTCGATCCGGGTCATCAACTCCTCGGAGGTTCGCTTGCCGAGGTCAACCTGGACGGGCTTGGGCGGGCCGTAGCTCAGCTTGAAGATCCGGCCGTTGGTGCGGTCGTGGATGTTCACACCTTTATGGTGGCATTGCTGGCGGTCGTACCAGTCGATGAAGTAGACCTGGCCGTCGGGTCCGGTCTTGAGGCTGATGATCTGCGACCAGGCGTCGTTGGCCAGGAGGAAGTCGGGGGCGTGGCTGCCGACGAAGCCCGAGCCTTTGGGGGTGAGGGTGTCGCGGTTGAGCCTGGCCCCGTGGATGTTATTCATGAGGATCGAGTCGCCGTACTCCTTCGGCCAGGCCCCCCCTTGGTAGATCAAGGCCCCGCAGTGCGCGTGGCCCCCCCCGGCGTCGCCGGACTTGCCGTTGGCCTCCCACTGGTTGGAGCCGATGTAGTGGCGGTGGTCGGCGATGGTCTTGATGTCGTCATAGGTGTATGGGTTGAAGTGCGCCCCGGCCTGGCGCTCGTAGCGGGCTCCGGGGATCATCTGGAACAGGTGGGGGATGACGCAGGCGGTCTCGAACGCCTGGCCTTGGGCGTCCCAGGCCAGGCCCCAGGGGTTGCTGGTCCCTTGGGCGAAGACCTCGAAGGCGTGCCGGGTCGGGTGGTAGCGCCAGATCCCGGCGTTGATCGGGGTCCGGTCGGCGTCGGGGGTGCCGGGCTTGCCGACCTTGGAGTGGGTGAACACCCCGTGGCAGCCGTAGAGCCAGCCGTCGGGACCCCAGGTGAACGAGTTCAAGGTCTCGTGGGTGTCCTGATATCCCCAGCCGTCGAGGAGGACTTCGGCGGGGCCGTCGGGCGCGTCGTCGCCGTCCCGGTCGGGGATGAAGAGGAACTGGGGCGCGGCCCCGACATAAACCCCGCCGTGGCCGACCTCGATCCCGCTGACGAGGTTGAGCTTGTCGGCGAACACCTTCCGCGTGTCGAAATGGCCGTCGCCGTCGGTGTCCTCGAAGATGAGGATCTGGTCGCGGGCCTGGTCGTCGGGGACCCGGATCGGATAAGAATACGCTTCGGCGACCCAGAGCCGCCCCCGGTCGTCGATGGCGAACCCGATCGGCTGGTGGATATCAGGCTCGCCGGCGAAGAGCGTGACCCGGAACCCCTCGGGCACGGTCATCGCCTTGGCGGCGGCTTCGGGGCTTAAGCCCGCATGGAGGAAGGCGTCAGCCGTCGGCTTCCGGGTGCCGAAGACCTCCGAGTCGTGGAGCTTGACGTCGTCGAAGTTGAGGTGGCCCCAGCCCCGGGTCTCGTCGTCGACCAGGCGGATGAACACGTTCTTGCCGACGTGAGGCGTCAAGTCGAAACTCACCCGGCGCATCTCCTCGTCGTCGTTGCCCGAAGCCCCGGCGACCACGGCCCCGGTGTCGGCCCGGACGACCTCGGCCCGGGTCGTGCTGAACGACCCGGCCCCGATCAAGAAGCTGACGAACGGCTTGGTCAAGCGGAACGGGACCGACGTCAAAGTCCCCCGCGCCTGGTCGCCGAGCTTCTCGTACGAACCGACCCAGAACCGCCCCGCGTGCGCCGACTTCATGTCGCCTCGGCGGGCGGCCACGGCGTCCCCCTCGACCGGCCCGAGCTTGAAGGCGTCCCCCTCGGCATGCCAGTCGCGGAGGGTCCCGTCCTCGAAGCCGAGGTTGAGCGGTCGACCGCCCGGATCGGTCGGGACCACCGGCGCATCGGTCGCGCCCAGGGCCATCGAACCCGCGATGGTCCACGACGCGACGATCGCTCGGAGCCAGCCTCGGTGCCGCATTGGAGGATTCACCATGTTTGATGGGTGTGGGAAGAAGGGTCGAGCGAGACTCCGCCCGGATCGAAACGATTGCATCAGCATACCCAGCCCTTGATGCTCGGGAAACCCCTCCCCCTTCGGCTTGCTTCGGGGCGGCCGACCGTCCATGATTCGGATCGTCGATCGCCCTGCCGCCCCTGCCCCGGGTGACGGCCCACGAACTCGGGCACGCCCTCGGCCTGCCGCACCGGCAGAACCTCCTCGCCTCGGGGACGACCGGGACGATCCTCAACCAGGCCGAGGTCGACCGCGTCCGCAGCCGGGCCTCGGCGATTCCCGGGACCGCCACCGTCCCCGACCTCCGCCGCCGCCTCGACGAGGCGACCGTCCAATCCCACGCCGCCATCCTCCGGGGATCGAGGGTAGTGAAGTGGCTCCTTGAGCGGCACATGCGCTAGAACTCGCCCACCGGCTCCCCCTTGCCCCTCGTCGTCAAGATTTGCCAGAGACCAGGAGGGGGTACATTCGCGAAGCCGTCGCTGATTTGGATCAAGCCGATCGGTCCTCCATCCGGACTGATCGGCCAACTACTGATGGTATCCTTGACGAACCGGACCGATCCATCCCCCAACAGGATATTGACGCCACCCGCATGGAACGAGGAGGCGGAGTTCACATAACCATTGATCTTGTAATAAATGGCGGGATTTTGCTGGAAGATTAGATTGGGGGGCATGGTGGCAAATGCCAGCGTGGACCATCCCTCGCTGTCCGTCCACCGGCCCACCGGGGTCGCTCGCGAACCGTTGAAGTAGCTCAAAGCCCGCTCCGTGGCGAAGCTCGTCTGAGAGAGGCCGTCGGTCACGTCGGCCGGTCGCAAGACCTGGATGTCATTGAAGCAGCCGTTGATTTGGCCGAGCGGATCGTAGCTCGGGTCTGGTCTCGACTCCCAACTATAAAACAACGTCCCGTACATGAAAGCGTAGTTGGTGAGGGCGACGGGCCAGGTCCCGAACGGGGGGTCGGGCCAGGGTCCCCGGGAGTTCGGGCCTCCCGAGATGAGCCCGGCGGAGGCGGGATCGGCGGGACAAACGAGCGTCGCGGGACGACCATATTCGGCGGTCGAGTTGTCCACCGCTCGGGCGGCCAGGTTGATGTTGTAACTGTTGTACAGCGAGGCAGAATCCAGATAGGGGAGGATCGACACGAAGGCGCTGGGGCCGAACGACTCGTAAGCTGGCGGTCCGACGATGGAAGGTCGTCCCGTGGGGAGCACGTTGCGCGCGGCGATGTGCGAGTGGACGGCGATGCCGATCTCGCGCAGGTGCGACTGGCACTGCATCCGGGCCGCGGCCCGCCGCGCCGCGGCGACCGCCGGTAGGAGGAGCGCGACCAGCAGGCCGATCACCGCGATGACGACCAGCACCTCGATCAGTGTGATCCCGCGGCGGCCGACGGCGGCGCCAATCACACGCCGCTGTGACCTCCGCCCGGCCCGAGACGCCCCGAGAGCGAGCAGGGCGATGGCACCCGCCGAGAGAGCCAGTGCCGGGATCGACGACCGCCAGCGGAAGCGGTCCAGCGGCGCGCGCGGGAGGTGAAACGCGACGCGGTCCCGAGCGATCATCTCGTCGAGTAGGTCTTCGCCACCCGGCACGGTTCGCGTGGTCCCCGCGATGGAGTCGGCGATGATCGTCCCGGGGAGGACGACCGGCTCAAATACGCCGGCGGGCGGCGATCCGAGGACGAGGCTCGTGGCGACCTGCTTGTAGGCCGTATCATCGCGCCGCCATGAGCAAGACCCGGCGATCCAGAGGTCATCCCCCACCGCCAAAGGGTCATCATAAGCAAAGCTCATCGCCCCTTCGGCGAAGAGGAACGAACGCCCCTTGAGGCAATACCCATGCTCGGGATCGAGATCAATCCGGTCGACAAAATCTCGACCGATCGTCCGCTCGATGCGCAGCGTCCCTCCGTCGCCGAGGTGCTGAGATTCAGGGCCATACCGGCGCCAACCCGGTTCCTGAAAGGCTTCGGGCAAGGCGATATCGCGCCAACGGCAGCGATAGGACTTTCCATCCGGCGCCACCAGGGCCAGCGGTTGATCGAGATATTCCCGACGCGGCTCCCAAAGCAGGAAATTCTTGTCGACGATCCCCAGGAGTTTGAGTTCGGTCCAGGGCCGATAGGAGGTTCGCATCACCTCAAGCTGACGCATATTGTCCCAGAGCATGGAGGATTTGTCCGGTCCGGCGAAGACCGTGTTGAGGATCTGATCCGAGGCTCGTGCCGTCTTCGCATCGGGGTCGTTGGTGCAGTGGAGCGTCTCTTGCGACCACTTGCGTCCGTCCACCCAGACTCTCGTCATGACGGTCTTGCGTAAGGGACCCTCCCGCCCGACAAGCATATCACTGGTCATGGCGTAACTCGCCAGCGTGCGGCTCAACCGCTCGTACCGCCGCGCGAGCGATGAAGTGTCGAACGGTTCCAACGTCATTGCGACCGTCGAGGCGAGAAGGACGGCGATCATGGATTTCACCAGGATAAATTCCAGCATCAGGGCCGACACGGGTGGCACGAAATCATCGGCTCTTCTCATTGAGGTCGATGATGTAATAATGCCGAGCGGTAGCAGTGGCTGTAAGGGCAGAAATCTTGGGCGATCTGCGCCTTGGTCGCGTTCCGCAGGGCCATCGCGCACCACGCGGCGGCCCGCTCGCGCGCGGGGCGACTCAGCGACCGTGCTTCGGGGAGGAGCGACGTCCATTCCAGGTGGTGCCCGGTCGCCAGCACAAGGGGCGTCTCGCCGAAGAGATCCTTGTCGTACCGTTCCGAGGTGGGATCGGCCAATGGCACGGGCCAATCGGGGGTCCAGTAACCCGTTGTTCGTTGGTGGTCCTGGAGTCGCTGGACCGCGCCGGCGAGGTATTCGTCAACGCGGTCACGCAAACCGTCCCCCCAGATGGGGACCTGCTCGTCGACCTGCTCCAGGATGGCGAGCGTGGTGAGGGTGTGCGAACCGGCGCAGGTTCCCGTGCCGTAGGGCCGAGCCAGGAGTCGGTTCACGATGTCGTCGAAGCTGAAAGACTTACCCCAGCGGTTGATCCACGGCGACCGAGTCGGCGCGTAGCAGGCGAGCGCCACCGCCGACCATTCCAGTTCATCATCCAGGTGAAAATCGTCGCGGACGATCCGAATCAGGTCCGCGATGGTTGCCTGCGCTGGCGCGGCGCGAAACTTGAAGTGGCTCGGGATACCCAAAAGCGCCAGAGTTGCCAGGGTCTGATCGCGGTGCGGCTCGTAAGTTCGATCGCCGAAGCGATCCAGGTGCGGCCGATGGTCCTCGTCGAAGTAGAGGAGTGGTGGGTCGATCGCGAGCGCATCCGCCGCCGGTTCGCCGGCCAAAACCGCCAGGAATTTCTTTTGGTCGGCGGCGATCCCGTACTGCCCGGCGACGGCGGCGTTGCCGAGTTGGTGCAGTATCTTGCCAACCGAGGAGCTTTGATCATGGAGGAGTGGAGCTTCGACGCCGAAGTGAATGTCGTCGGGCCGTGGCTCGGGTCCTTGATCGTGAGCAACTCGATAACGGACCGGCACCGGGTTGGTCATGATGTCGTGCGGCTTGCCGAGGCCGTTCCGCACGAGGAGAATGGTGCCGATCGTTAAGGGCAGCAGCAGCAGTACGAGCAAGCGGCTCATTGCCAGCCCCTCCGCCAGTTGAGGAGGCAGACGGCTAGCGCCAGTACCGCCCCCGATCCCAGCACCCAAAACCGCAATGGGATGCCGTCATCGGGCACAAGGAGATACCCGCTCCAGACGGCGAGAAACGAATCATGGGACATGTCGTTGATTCGGCCGTTGGTCATGTCCGACACCGAGACGACATTAGTATTGGCGCCGAGCAGCAAAACGAAGTGTCCGCCCCGACCGCGCAGGTGCGCGATCACCGGCAACGTGAAACCGGCTAGGTCGCTCGACCCGGCGCGCACCACCCGGCTCGGCAGTCCAAGACGAATCGCCACCCGCCGCAAGTCGGCCATGTTGGCTCCCTCGTCGCCGACCGGGACGGCCTCATCAATTGCCTTCAAGGAAATTGTCTTGTCGTGCAGTTTCAAATAGCCATACAAGCAGTTCAAACCGCAGCGCTTCTGATCGCGCCAGTAGGCGGTCGAGCCATCGCCGCCATCGGCCAGCACAGGCGGCACTGGTGAGAGGAACAGGACCAGGAGGAGCGCTCGGCCGCGGAAACGACGGATGACCACGACGGCGACCGCGATGATCCCGGCGCCGGCGATCAGGAAATAGGGCCAGCGGGTTGGTGGGCGGCGGATCGCTCCGCGGTGCTCCCGCGCCTCGGCGATCAATCGTTCGAGCGAACCTTCATCGGACTTGCCGAGCGTGACATCGGTTCCGCTGTCGAGGTCATAGACCCGCGTGCGTGGCGGGAAGTTCGGCTCGAACAGGTCGTCCGATACCGCGACGTTCGCTTCCTGGAGCGTGGCTTCCAGCGTCCCCACCAAGCGTGCGGGGTTGGTCAGCGGGGTCCCATAAATGTCCATCACGCACTTCCAGGGGAGCCAGTGATGCGGGGCAACCTCGCGGAAGTCGGTGTTGCGGATCACCCGCTTGAGGGGTCCGCCGACCGACCAGTTCCACTCGCGTCGCACGATGGCATACTCATATCGCTCGCTCAACCAGAGACGATCCAGGCCGGGGCGCTCCAGGATGACGCAATCCTCACCGTCCATCGGTTGGCGTCCCGCAAGATGATAGGCCCCCGATGGGATGAGTCGGTCGAGCTCATAGGGGAGGCCGGTATCGCCCGCGAGCGAGCGGGGCAACCCGGCTCGGCTGAGGCGAGACAGGCCGATCATATCCCCGTAGTAATCTTGCAGGATCTTCGCGACTTTATAGTTGCCCGACGCTTGCTCGACCCACTTGGCTCGCGGGATATTGACCCAAGAGTGGCGACCATTGAAGAAGCGCGCGTCGCCCGCAGCGCCTTCCTTGGAGTCCCCGGTGACAAACTCCCGCCGGTACTTCTCCCCTTTCTGCGTGATGTCTTCAATCCAATGAGGCATTACCACTACTTTAGCATCAACAGTTGTCGTGGGAAATCTGCCGCCACGCAGCGCTTCATCGGCGACTATGATCCGCAACTGGAATTGGCACCTGGTGCGGAGTCCCCTGTCAACGCCCAGCAACTCCCGATTTTTAGCGACAATCTGCTGAACGGCTGCCTGGCTCGGCGAATCGTCAACCACGCCGGGCAGAAAACAGGACAAAAGAACAACAATTGCCGTCATGATATTCTCTCGCCAGGACGAACGGCTTGTCGATGGGTAGGGAGTGAACGCGGGACCGCCAAATCACGATGGCTTGGTGATAGATGAGTCGTCCCTTATCAGCCCGACCGGCGCAGTTGATGCGTCGGTCGGGCGATTAAAGGTCGAGGTGGCTGTTGATGGGTTGCATCAATAGGTGGCATTGTTGCAGCCCGCGCTACTGTACCGACCGAAGTCGGTACAGTTGGGGCAGAGCTGGTTGGTGGAAATGCTCGAATTGCCTCCACCCTGAGCCACGGCATAGTAGCTCGTCGTGGGGCAGTTGGCCGGATCGCAGCCCTCCGTTTGGGATGGCGCGACTACCTTGACGCAAGCGATGGCGGTACCGCCCACGATCGCACTGGCTTCACGCTCAGTCACGCGCCAGGCCAGCATCTCGCCAACCGAGAGCGACACGAGCAAGAGCGACAAGACACCGGGCGCCGCAACGCCAAACCAAAACTTATGCTTCAACGAAGTCATGGCCAAACCCTCCGCCGAGGTGAACGCGACCGGCTGACAGCACGCCTCGTTGGTCGTCTGTCGCCAGGTTTGTCAGAATTCGACAGAACGGTGGATATGGTACTCTCTCTCTCTCGATTTTTTTCGCGGATTCGGAAAAATTCTTCCTCGACGCTTCCAGGAGTTTTCTGGCGCGTCGTCCGCATTGGACTTGCATCCGGCGGGTCGGTCGGATACCCCAAAGGGGTCGTCGGCCCGCGCGCCCGCGTTGGCTCGATTCATCGGACCTCGCCCGCAGGAAATGCCCCGTCCATGTCGATGCACACTTTGATCAGCCGGCTCAAAGAACCGAACAAGACCAAGATCGTCCTCCTGGTGGCCGACGGCCTGGGCGGCCTGCCGATCGAGCCGGGCGGCAAGACCGAGTTGGAGACCGCCAACACCCCCAACCTCGACCTCCTGGCGACCGAGGGGACCGTCGGCCTCAGCACCCCGGTCGCGCCCGGGATCACCCCCGGCTCGGGGCCTGGGCACCTCGGGCTGTTCGGCTACGACCCGCTCGAAAACGACATCGGCCGAGGGGTCCTCGAAGCCTTGGGGATCGGCGTCGAGGTCGGCCCCAACGACGTGGCGATCCGGGGCAACTTCTGCACGATCAACGCCGAAGGGGCGGTCACCGACCGCCGGGCGGGTCGAATCCCCACCGAGGTCTGCTCCCGGCTGGTCGAGAAGCTCCGCCAGAACCTCAAGGTCGAAGGGGTCGAGACCCTGATCGAAGCCGTCCGCGAATACCGCCTGGTCGTCCGGTTCCGGGGCGAGGGCCTGGGCGAGAACGTGTCCGACACCGACCCGCTCTCGACCGGCCTCCTGACCTTGGAGCCGAAAGCCGCCGACTTCGCCGGCGAGCGGACCGCCGCGGTCGCCTCCGAATTCCTCCGCCAGGCCAAGGCGATCCTCAAGGACGAGCATCCCGCCAACTTCCTGATGCTCCGGGGGTTCGCCAAGTTCCCCGCCATCGAGCCGATGGAGACCGTCTACGGCGTCAAGCCGGTGGCCATCGCCGTCTACCCGATGTACAGGGGTTTAGCGAAATTGGTGGGGATGACGGTGGTCGACCCCGGCAAGACCCTGGGCGACCAGGTGGAGGCGGCCAAGGCGAACTGGGACCAGTACGACTTCTTCTTCCTCCACTACAAGTACACCGACAGCACCGGCGAGGACGGCAACTTCGCCCAGAAGGTCGCCATGATCGAGGCCCTCGACGCCGAGATCCCCAAGCTGATGGCCCTCAAGCCCGATGTCCTGATCGTCACCGGCGACCACTCGACCCCAAGCCGGATGAAGTCCCACAGCTTCCACCCCGTCCCCACCCTCCTCTGGGCACCGCTCACCGGCCGCCCCGACCTCGTCACCACCTTCGGAGAACGCCCCGCCCTCGGAGGCGGCCTCGGCCAGTTCCTCTCCAAGGACCTGATGCCCCTGGCAATGGCCCACGCCGGCCGCCTCCAGAAGTTTGGTGCGTAAGTTATTCTCTTAGTTCGATTTGCGTCAAAGTCCGGGCGCCTCCCCACCCGAAGCGTCCGGCCTCGACCCATCGCCCACGGCTTTTCCCAAACGAACCCAATCCCCCTCGAACCCCTCGCGCCGAACGAAGCCAAACCCCGCCAACCCTCCCGCGCCGAACGAAGCCAACGCCCCCCGATACTCCCCACCCCAGCCCCCGTCGACCTCCGTCCCCCTCCGACGACAAGGCCCGACCAAACGAACCCAATCCGCCTCACAAACCCCGAACCCACCTGGCTTAAGATCCCCCAGCCCGCCCCGGCGGAACGAACCCAATCGCCCCGCGCCGAACGAAGCCAACGCCCTCGACCCGAGCCGGACCACCCCCCGCGCGGAACGAACCCAACCCCCATCGATCCCCCGCGCCGAACGAAGCCAACGCCCACCCCTCGACCCCTCCCCGACCACCCGGCGGAACGAACCCAACGCCCACCTCCCCTCGCCGAGCGGAACGAACCCAACCGCCCCGGGATCAGACCGCCGACCACCTCCGAGGGCGCGAAATGCTTCCCTAACAAGATCGCGAAATCCGAGGGGTTCGAACCTCCTTTTTTCGCCCACCCGGAAAAATCCCCAAGCCGCCGCCGAAGCCCGACGGGTCGATCATCCCCCCACCTCAAGTCCGAACGAACCCAAATCAGAAGACTCGCCATGAGCCGAAGCCTCACGCTCCGGGAATACCTAGCCAACCAATCGCCCGAGTTTCAGGCCGAGGTCGAGCAAGGTGCTCGGATTCTATTTCCCCCGTTTTATCAGTTCTCTATAATGCCAACGTGAGCAAGGCAAGCCATAAACGATTGGTGTTCATCCACGGCGAGATTAAAACCCCGCCGTTTTCGGAAGCGGCCAGGAGGCAGGTTGGCTATCACCTCCGGGACGTGCAACGAGGCCGATCGCTCACGATGCCGATCTCTCGACCGATGCCATCGATTGGCAGGAACGTCCATGAGTTGCGGGTTGGCGATGGGGACGTAGCTTGGCGAGTGATCTACCACGTCGGCGAGCATTCAATCCGTGTCATCGACGTGTTCATGAAGAAGACCCCAAAAACTCCGAGAGAGGTCATCAATCAATGCAAAAAACGACTGGCCGAAAACCCCGAGTGAATCAAACCCCTCTGACCGCAACCACGGCTCCGGCTCAAGCCGAGATGGAAGCGAAAGCCACCATCAATGAAGACCCCGTGCGGGCCGAGACGACCGGATGGCGGCAAACCACGATCGCCGAGTTTTGCGGTTTGAATGAGGTCGAGATGAAGATGATCGACCTTAAAATCAGCCTGGTCCAGGCGATCCGCCACTATCGCGCCGAATCCAAGATGACGCGAGCCGCCTTGGCCAAGAAACTCGGCATTGCGACATCCCAAATCGCCGATCTCGAATCCAGCAAGCCCGACACCAGCTTGGATGCCCTCTTGCCCGCCTTCTTCGCCGCAGGCGGGACCGGGATCGAGCTTGCCGAGATCGCCCGGCAAACCGATGAGTCGATGAATTATTGACGAACCTTTAGCCAAAGGAACGCTATTCGGAGAACGCTATTCGGTGTCAGGTGTCATATTCGGGGTGTCATATTCGGTGTCATGTCATATTCGGTGTCAGATCAGTTTTCCTTGGAAAACTCGGTGCCAGTTCAGGTTTGACCGCTCAGGCCGCGTCGACTCGCAATCGGAGGGCTTCTCCCCGTGTGTGCAAAGCGATGAGTTGGCTCGCCTTGAGGGTGTGCAGGCCGTAGGTTGTCCCCGAGTTGTCGGAGAACTCGACCTCGAACGCCTCTCCATCTCCAAGAACTTCGACGACCGCCCCGACCTCGCCGGCCTTGAGTCCGAGTTCGGGGATGTCCGACAGCAGCGCGACCGTGTCGAGGAGTTCGATGGGTGTCGCCATGATTCGCCTCACTTCGAAAGAATGTAACAGGTCGTCAAACGCGGGAAGTCTTCTCCCACCCGAATCATTCAGGCTGATCGGATGGTGGCGCGACCCGACGAGGTCGTGACCTCGAAGTCGATTTGATAGCGATCTCCGTGATCGTTGCTGGAGCCTTTGATGATCGGCTCGCTTGCCGCCGCCCGCAAGAGCCATTCCCGCAACACGAAGGCGTCGGTGCTCGTCAGGCCGAGAGCTGACCGGAACACCGTGGCCTTGTGCTTGCCTACTGGGTGGACCGGGGACAGGCAGTACTCGATGAGTTTACGAAGATCGACTTCGGCTTTGTCACCGTTCGGAAGCTTCATTGCCCGTATCTTAATCCCTGGCGATCCGAAGGAACAAGCGACCTTCCGGTAAGTTCGATGGTGACTTTTGCCGAATCGTTGAAACGCTGACGCTAGTCAAGCTGAAAGAAGGGCGATCTCAAAATCACTCATTTCACGCCAAAAGCTTGCGCGAGCCCCTTCTGAAGAAGGCGACGAGGCAGAGGCGGAGGAAGGCGGTGTTGTATCGGAGGTAGCGCTTCCATTTCCCTCGGGGCTCCATCAGGAACCTCCAGAACCATTCCAGGCCGGCTTCCTGCATCCAGACGGGGGCCCGGGGGATGAGGCCGGAGAAGACGTCGAAGGCTCCTCCGACGGGGAGGACGACGGGGACTCCCAAGGCTTCGAGGTGGTCGCGGCACCAGACTTCTTTGAATGGGGAGGGCATGGCGACGAAGAGGATGTCGGCTCGGCTTCGGCGGATGCTCTCGACGATCTGGTTCCACTCCTCCGGTCGGAAATAACCGTCTCGGGAACCGGCGATGGTGGCGCCGGGGTAGTCGGACTCGACGCGACGGACGACTCGATCGACAACTTCGGGGCGGGCTCCGAGGAAGTAGAGGCGGAGGCCGTCGCCGTCGGCTTCCTCGATCAGGCGGCCCATCAGGTCGATCCCGGTGACTCGCTGTTTCAGCCCCTCGCCGAACCAGCGCGAGGCCCAGACGATCGGGGTGCCGTCGGCCAGGATCAGGTCGCCGGTTCGGATGACCTCGGCGAAGGCCGGGTCATCCTCGGCCATCGCCAGGGTGGCGGCGTTGAGGGTCAGGACCAGCTTCGGCCTGCGGTCGCCTTCGAGGAAGCCACGGCAGAGCGCGACGGCCTGGTCGATCGTCACCCGATCGATGGGGTAACCGAACAAGGAGGCTCGGCGCGGGGGATGGGTCGGAATCTTGTCGGGGAGGGTGGGCCAGTCGAGAGGGGTCATCCGAGATGCTCCGGAGGAGAGGGGCCAGATTCAATGGCCGAGGAGAAGAGGTACCACCCCCACTCGTAGGGGCGAGTTTCGCGGTTGAGGCGAAGCCTGAGCGGCGACCCCGAAGGGCGGTCGTCGTCGCGAGGCCCGGCCAACCGCAAGGTATGCCGGACCAGGCGACGCACCGGCCCTTCGTCGCGGACGATCGACCGCCAGATCGTCCCGGCCTGGCGGTCGACCAGCTTGACGCCCAGTTCGTTCTGGAAAAGCCAGTCCCGGCCCGCCTTGATCGCCCCCGACAGGTCGGGGCCGCCGGCCATCGCCAGCGTCCGGAAGCTCATGGGCGCCATCCCGTGCTGGTGGACCGAATAGACCGGGTAAGACCCGGAAACCCGGCCGTCCCGGGAGTCGTAGTGCCACCACCACTGCCCCAAGGCCCCCTGGAGTTCCGCCATCCGCAAGGCTCCCGACGCCGCGACGTCCAACGCCCGGGCGTCGTCGGCGACGATCGAGGCCAGCGCGAGCGCCTGAACCGGGTAGATCTGGTCGGCGAAGGTCGCCACCCAGCGTCGGACTCTCAGCGCCCAGGGCGAATCGACCTCGGCGTGGCGGAAGGTCCGCGACGCCGGCTCGAACCGACCCAGGAGCGCCGCCAACGCGATGTCAAAGCCCGACCGGATGACCGCCGAGGGGTCGATCCGGCACTGGTGGGCCAGGCCCGAGACGAGCCAGGCCAACTCCATCGTCCGGAGCCGACGGGCCATCGAAGCGGTCCCTCCCGCCCTCCCGGCCCGCTTCTCCAGCAAGCCCGACGTGGATGGCCCACCCCACACCGCCGAGGCCCAGAGCACCAGCCCCAAAGCACCTGGGCTGGGGGCCCGATCGACCAGGTTGATCAGCAAGTCGAGCGTCCGTCGGGGGTCCAGCCCGACCCGCTCCGGCTCGACCTTCGCCCTCGACAGGCCGATCAACGCGATCGCCGTGCTCGTCAAGCCCTCGGTTCCTCGAGTGGGTCGCCAGGTGTCGCCAATCCGTCGGCGGTCGAACAGCATCCCCGACGGGGCCAAGGACTCACGCAACCTGTCCTCGAAAAGCGCAGTCAGCCCTTCGAAAGGCTCGACGATGCTGACGTCCCTCGAGGGTGCCTGGGGTTGCGGAGGTCGGTCGGATTGCATGAGTCGGATGAGCCTCTGGGCTTTGAAAGGTCTGTGCGTGGACCCGCGTGCGATCCAAAAGTGGACTTGGAAAACCTCGATCGCCAACGTCCTGACGGTTCCCTCAGAAGTGCTTCCAAAACTTTTACCATAATTCCGAAGATTTCTTGGGGGTCGAACCGAAACTTTTTCGAGGTTCTGGTGTTGCCGCACGAGACCACGATTTTTTAAATGTTATAAATCGTTTTCCAGAGACGGTTTGTATCAAACGATGCCGAGCATAAGATCGAGATAAGGGTTGATTTTTTCCGCTCCAGAAAGTTGTGAAAAAAGCACATCCCCCCGAATTTTGATCTCGGTCGGCTATCACCCCCACCCAAGCCCACGAGATGACCGCCCAGGATCGGTCCAGGTTCGAAAGAAACAATTCGGGGTCATCCATGACCGTTCGGGTTTTCGGGCGACGGCCTCCGGGTTGCGATGGAACCGATGGGTCGATCAGAATAAAGCGGTCGTCGCGTCTTCGCTTGGGTCCGCACCGGGAGATCGTCATGCCTCGCATCCTTGATGTCGGTCAATGTGGGATGGATCATGGGTCGATCAGCCGTCACCTCAAGAAAAGCTATGGCGCCGAGGTGACGGGGGCCGACTCGATGGGGGAAGCCCTGGTTTCGCTCCGGGCGGGCGCTTTCGACCTGGTCCTGGTCAACCGGGTTTTTGACGGTGACGGCACGTCGGGATTGGCTTTGATCGGGGCGATCAAGGCCGACCCGGAGCTTGCCGACGTGCCGGTGATGCTCGTCAGCAACTACCCCGAAGCCCAGGCCGAGGCCAAGCAGCTCGGGGCTTTGCCCGGATTTGGCAAAGGGGACCTGCGGGCGGGCCGATCCGTCGCCGCGCTCGATGCCGCGCTGGTTCCGGCGAGTTGAAGGTGGAGTGGCTTGTTCTCGACCGAGGGGCGGGCTAGCCTAGGCGGGCGTCGGTTCGACACCACCCGCACTCTGGAAGAAGGGTTAGCCTGCCCATGCAACCGCATTCGCAACCGCACCGCAGACGATTTCTGGAACAGGTCGGGATCGCCGGCGCCTCGGCTTCGGTCGGTTTGCTGGGGGCGACCGGCAGCCAGGCCCGAGGGGCCGAAGCCCTGGCCGCCCCTCCGACGAGGCGGCATGCGATCGGGGTCTCGACGTATTCGTTCTGGCAGTTCCGAGGCGAGCGGCTGAGCATCGCGTCGTGCATCGACAAGGCGGCGGCGATGGGCTTCGACGGCGTCGAGATCCTCCACGTCCAGATGGAAGACGAGTCGCCGAGCACGGTCAACAAGCTCAAGCGGCAGGCGCACTCGCTCGGCCTGGCGTTGATGGGGTTCTCGACGCACCAGGGGTTCGTCTACCCTGATGCCGAGATGCGGCGGACGAACATCCAGAAGACGATGTACCAGATCGAGCTGGCGGCGAGCCTGGGCATCCCGACGATGCGGATCAACACGGGGCGATGGGGGACGATCCCGTCGTTCGACGAGTTCATGACCAAGAAGGGGATCGAACCCGCCTTGGAAGGGCACACCGAGGAAGAGGCGTTCGACTGGGTGATCGCCTCGATCGAGAAGATCCTCCCCCGCGCCGAAGCCTGTGGGGTCGTCCTCGGCCTCGAAAACCACTGGGGCCTGGGCCGGACCGCCGCCGGGGTCTTGCGGATCGTCGAGGCGATCAAGTCCCCCTGGCTCCAGATGACCCTCGACACCGGCAACTTCCTCGAAAACGCCGAGGCCCAATACACCCAGATGGCCTCAAGCTCGGTCCCGATCGCCCTCGTGCAAGCGAAAACCTACTTCGGGGGTGGCCGCTGGTACGCCTTGGACCTCGATTACGCCAAGATCGCCCAGATCCTCGCCAAGCGCGACTACCGGGGCTGGATCTCCCTGGAGTTCGAAGGCAACGACGACGCCGAGACCGCCGTCCCCAAGAGCCTGGCCATGCTCCGCGAGCATTTCCCGAAGTGACGCCCTTTCGCATGCGAATCGTGGACGTGTTCCACCTTTGTGACGGAAAGACCGTTTTCGTGGGGAATCTCCTCTCCGATTCCCGAGGTGGTGGCGTCGGTTGGTTGAATGAATCGCTTCATCTCCAACGGTCAGATGGACTTACGTCAAATTGGGCTACATTGGCGATAATGCGGATGTAACTTGTTCCCTCAGTTGGGTTTAGGTCGGTTCATTCAACCAGCCGACGCCACCACCCATCGGTCCGGCTCTAGCAAAAGCCGATCCGTTGATCGGTCGACGGGTTGGCGAAAACCGCCTCCAGACCCTAAGATACATCGAGACGCCGGGCGAGGGGTCGGGGCGCGAAAGGGGATCGGGATGGCTCAAGCGGTCGGCTTCTTCACCGACACGACGATCTGCATCGGCTGCAAGGCTTGCGAGGTGGCTTGCCACCAGTGGAACGCCCTGCCCGCCCGCGATGATGGTCATGTCGAACTCACCGGCGACAGCTACGACAACACCGGGGCGCTGTCGGACGTCGACTGGCGGCACGTCAAGTTCATCGAGCAGTTCAGCGAAGACCGGACGTCGCAATCGCGCTGGCTGATGATGTCGGACATCTGCAAGCATTGCGTCGACGCCCCTTGCCTCGAAGTCTGCCCGACGGGGGCGATCGTCCGGACCGAGTTCGACAGCGTGTTCATCCAGGAACCCGCCTGCAACGGCTGTCGGGACTGCATCGCGGCTTGCCCGTTCGGCGTGATCCACGTCAGCGCCCAGAAGCATATCGCCCAGAAATGCACGTTTTGCTACGACCGGCTCCAGAACAACATGGTCCCCGCCTGCGCCCAGGCTTGCCCGACGGCTTCGATCCAGTTCGGCCCGCTCGAGGAGCTTCGGACTCGGGCCGCTCGTCGCCTGGAAACGCTCAAAGAGCGAGGGATGAGCGACGCCCGGCTTTATGGCCACGACGACAAGGTCCTCGGCGGCCTGAACTCGTTCTACCTCCTGCTCGACAAGCCCGAGGTCTACGGCCTGCCCGCCGAGGCCGCCGTGAAGGTCCCGAGCCAGGGGCTTTGGTCGTCGACATTCAAGAGCGCCCTGGCCTCGGTGGCGATCGGCTGGGGAGCCTTGACCGCGTTCGGCCACCGCAAGAAGGACGTGGCTCTGGCCGAAGCCGAGGGGGGATCGCGTGGCGCTGCATGACCCGTATGTCGCCAGCCCGGACTGGCACCAGTGGATCGTCTGGTACTTCTTCCTCGGCGGGATCGCGGCGGGGTCCTACGCCCTGGCTTGCCTGGTCCGCCTCCTTGGGACCGAGGCCGACCGCCGCGCCGTCCGGGTGGCCGACTACATCGCCACGCCGATCATCGCGCTTTGTGGGGTGATGCTGGTCGTCGACCTCGGCCGCCCCGAGCGGTTCTGGCACATGATGATCCAATCGGAGACTTTGCGGCCGATGTTCAAGTGGTGGTCGCCGATGTCGGCCGGGTCGTGGGGCCTGTCCACCTTCGGGGCGTTCGCGGGCCTGAGCTTCGCCGCGGCCCTGGCCGAAGACGGCTGGTTCGGGCTGGGCCGCTTCCGACCGATCGCCGAGTGGCTGACCCGAGGCGTTCTTGGCCGACTCATGGCGCTGGGTGGGTTCGTTTCGGCGTGTTACCTCGGCTCGTACACCGGGAGCTTGCTCAACGCGAGCAACCAGCCGATCTGGGCGCGGTCGACCTGGCTGTCCCCCTTGTTCCTGGCGTCGTCGGCTTCGACCGGGGCGGCGGCGATGGTGGTCTTGATCCGCTGGCGGCTCCGGACGACCCCGCGCGAGGTCGTCGAGCGGTTGGAGCGGTTCGACCGCTTCGCCATCGTCCTTGAACTGGTGGCGATGGTGGGCTTCGCGGCGTCGCTCGGGGGGCTGGCCGGTCCCGCCCTGCTCCGATGGCCGGGGATCTTGATCCCCGCGTTCGTCGTCCCGGTGGGTTTGCTCCTGCCCTTGGTTCTCGGTCGAGTCCCCTGGCGATGGGGGCACTGGGCCGCCCCTTTGATGGTCCTGGCCGCCGGATACTTGCTCCGGTATGCGGTGGTCTACCTGCCCGAAACGTTCCTCGCCCACCTTTGATCGAAGGCGAAGCCGCCCATGCCCCCGAAAATCGTCGCCGTCGTCCTCGTTTCCACCCTGGCTGCTGGATGCCACAGCCCCGAGAATGGCCGCTCCCGGGGCGGCGGCCACGGCGGCGACGCGGGCAATTATCAGGCCGGGAAGATCAAGCCGGCCAGCAAGATCGACGCCACCAAGGACCTGAGCCGGATCGACCACTATGGCCCCGGGCCGTCGGACTGGCGATGACGAGTCGAGCCGCAGGCCCGGACGCCGGACCGCCCGCGCCGACCGCTTGGTCGGCCCGTTTCGAGGCCCTTGGGTCGCGCCCTTCTTTTTTTCGGTGAAGGGTTCGATCGCCGGCCTTCGCGGTTATCCTTGACCGCCGCGATCCGCATGATTGGACCGACGGTCTCGGAAGGTCGAGTCACCGATCCAGGAGTCTACAGCGATGTCGGACGTTTCACGACGGGGTTTCATCGGTTCGGCCGCCTTCGCGGCGGGGGTGGTCGGGGCGACGGCCCAGCCATCCGGGGCCGACGAGACCGACTTCGTCTTCAAGAACAACGTCCCCGACCCCTTGCTCGCGGGCAAAGAACTGCCCACGTTCAAATTCGAACTGGAAAAGTCGAAAGGCAAGGTGATCGGCGGGAACGTCGGCAAGGAAGCGACGGTCGAGCAACTGCCGATCTCCAAGGGGATCTCTGGGGTCTCGATGTCTCTGGAACCGGGCGGGATGCGCGAGTTGCACTGGCACGCCACCGCCGCCGAGTGGGCGTTCATCCTCGAAGGCCACGTCAGGACCACGGTCATCGACCCCCAGGGGAACCAGGAAACCAACGACTTCGGACCCGGAGACGTCTGGTACTTCCCCCGAGGCCACGGCCACTCGCTCCACGGGATGGGGCCAGGCACCGCGCATTTCATCCTGATCTTCGACAACGGCTACTTCTCCGAGTTCGGCACGTTCAGCATCACCGACTGGCTCGGGCATACTCCAAAACCGCTCCTGGCCAAGAATTTGGGCGTCCCCGAGTCGGCCCTGGCCGACCTTCCCGCCAAAGAGGTGTACTTCGCCCGAGGTCCCGTCCCGCCGCTCGAGCAGCAACCGCCGCTCTACGGCCGCCTCCGGACCCCGCCGCTGACCCACAAATACGAATTGATGAAGACCGAGGCGCACTCGATCCACAAAGGGGGGCGCGAGTGGCGGCTGGGCGCGGACCGGTTCCCGATCTCGACGACCGTCACCGGCGTCATCCTCGACCTCGAACCGGGGGGCCTGCGCGAACTCCACTGGCACCCCAACTCCGACGAGTGGCAATACGTCGTCTCGGGCAAGGTGTCGGAGACGTTGTTCGGGTCGCACGGTCGGTTCCGGACCGAGATCCTCAACCAAGGCGACGTGGGGTACGCCCCGCAGGGGTACGGCCACTCGCTCGAAAACGTCGGCGACGAACCCGCGAGGCTCCTGCTCGGATTCAACACCGGCCACTACGAGGCGATCGACCTGTCGGTCTGGATGGCGGGCAACCCGGCTTATGTCCTCGAAACAAACTTCGGGATGAGCAAGGCGGTGGTCGATCAACTGCCGATCGACCGCGTGTTCATCGCGCCGAAAGAGGGCGCGGAGAAAGGTCCGCACGGCCACGACCCGCTTTCGGCCCCGAGGGGCGGGGGTGACTGAGCGAGTCCGCCAGGCCCGGACTTTCGGTGAATTTCGAGAGAATCCGGGCTGAACCCTCAAAACCGAGGGGCATCGAACCGAGGTCGACGTTAAACTCGGTCGCCGACCGACCGGCATCGTCGCCGGTCGGCTTCCGCTCGCTTCCAGGTCTCGAGGAGTCGGTTCGATGAAGAGTTGGTTCGCGGTCGCGATGGTGGCTTTGGCGGTCCCGGTGGCGGCCTTGGCCTTCGACGACGAGAAGGAAACGCCGAAGATCAAGACCGTCATGGGGAAACTTCACAAAGGTTCCACCTCGGAATCGAGCGTCCTCAAGAAGCAAGCCCAGGCCAACCCGCTCGACTGGGAAGCGATCGGCAAGACCACCAAGGACTTCGTGATCCTCGGCGCGGCGCTCGCCAAGAACGACCCGCCCAAGGGGGACAAGGAGTCGTGGAAGAAGCTGGCGACCAAATACTTCGAGACCGCCAAGTCGCTCGACGACGCGGCCGCAAGCAAGGACCTCTCCAAACTCCAGGCCGCCCAGAAAACGATGGGCGCCTCGTGCAAAGCCTGCCACTCGGCCCACAAAGACGACTGAGCACGGTCGGGCTCGCTCGGAATGATTCGTTGGCGATCCGACCCCCTCTCGGTCGGATCGTTTTTCCGCGAGGGTTTTTCGATGCCTCGACGACTTCCTGTTTTGAAGGGCCTGGTGATCGCGGCAAGCGTCTGGGCGGTCGTTCCCGGGTCCGTCGAGGCCGATGATCCGGCCTATCGCTCGGAGATCGAGCGGTTCCAGCAGGCTCGCGAAGCGTCGCTCCGGGCCGAGGATGGTTGGCTGAGCGTCTCGGGCCTGTTCTGGCTCAAGCCGGGTCGCAACCGGATCGGCAACGACCCGTCGAGCGACGTCGTCTTGCGCGAAGGCGTCCCCCATTGGGTCGGCGTCCTGACCGTGGCCGCCGACAACACCGGCGTCTCGACGTTTCAGCCGGCTTCGGGCTTGAATTTCCTCCTGAACGGAAAGCCGTTCGAAGGCGGGGCGATCCGCTCCGACGCCAACGGAGGCAAGGCCGACGTCCTGGCCCTGGGCGACATTCGCCTGATCCTCCTCCGCCGCGGCGACCGCTTCGCCCTCCGACTCAAGGACAATCAGTCCACGACCCGGACCCGATTCGCCGGCCTCCGCTGGTATCCGGCCCAGGAGGATTGGCGGATCTTCGCCCGGTTCACCCCGCACACTCTCCCCAGGACGATCAGCTTCGACACCATCGTCGGCGGGGTGGACGTGATGCCCTGCCCCGGCTTCGTCACCTTCGAGCATGGCGGCCAGTCTCACCGGCTCGATGCCGCCGAGGAGTCCGACGGCACGCTCTGGTTCGTGTTCCGGGACGCCACCGCCGGCAAGACCACCGCGAGCAACGCCCGCCAACTGACCGCCGACGCCCCGCGAGGCGACGTGGTGATCCTCGACTTCAACAAGGCGATCAACCTCCCCTGCGCTTATATCGAACACGCCACCTGCCCGATCGCCCCGCCGCGAAATCGCCTGGCGATCGAGGTCACCGCGGGCGAGCAACTGCCCCGCCCCTCGACCGCGAACGCCTCGGCGCCCAAGGCGGATTGATCGGCTTCAAACCTTGTCGCCGATGAACCGGGCCAGCTCCTCGAACGGGAGACGGTGGGGCGGGCCGGGGTGCGCCGAGGCCGATTTGCCGATCGCCAGGAGCGCGGGGATGGTGGCGTGGTCGGGCAAGTTGAGGATCTCGCGGACCGATGCCGGGTCGAAGCCGAGCATCGGCGACGTCCCGTAGCCGTGGACCTCGAACAGGAGCAGGAGGTAGCCCAGCGCGATGTTCCCCTGCGCCTTGCCCCACTGGTCGCGCTGTTCGGGCGTCATCGAGGCGAATGATCCCTCGATGCTCCCCCTCATCGCGGCCTTGGCTTCGGGCGGCATCGACGGGTGCATCACGTCGTCGACCCGACCGAGGGCTTCGACCATGTTGGAGTAGATCACGGCCACGACGGGGGCCTGGCCCACCTGCCTCTGGTTGTACGCGGCCCCTTGGAGGACCTGTTTGGCCGCCGGGTCGGTCACGATCACGAACCGCCAAGGTTGGAGGTTCCAGGCCGAAGGGGCCATCGTCCCCAGTCGGAGAATCCGGGCGACGTCTTGGAGGTCCACCGGCTCGGGGCTGAAGTCGCGGACCGACCGGCGGGTCTTGGCAGCCTGATCGACCAGGTTGGCGGCGTCAGTGATCGAAGCATCCATCAGGATCAATCCCCTTCCGAAAGGTGGGGTGATTCGGTTTCGACCCAGGCGATCCCCGAGGCGGTTGGTGACATTTTACGAGACAGGGGAAGGAGAAATACCGACGGTCCTCCAACCGCTTGCCGAGACCCGTCCGGTTCCGGCATGATGGCGGCTCGCTCGACCCATTCCCGGCTCTTCAATCAAGCGAGGAAACTTCGATGAACTGGCTTTCGAACCTGTCGGGCTTGATGGTGGCGACCTTGGCCGCCTCCATGATCGCTCCCAACTCCGCCCAGGCCGCCGACCCGCAACTGGCCCATTCGGTGATCTTCGCCCTCAAGGACCACTCGCCTGAGAGCCGCGACAAGTTCGTCGCGACTTGCGAGAAGTACCTCACGGGGCACCGGGGGACCGTCACCTTCGCCGTCGGGGTGATCGCCGACGACGTGGTCGAACCGCCAAGCGACCGCGAGTTCGACGTGACCCTGCACGTCGTCTTCGAGAACAAAGGCATGCTCGAAGCCTACCTCAAGAGCGAGCGGCACACCCAGTTCGTCGACGCGATCAAGGGGACCGTCGCCAAGGTCCGGGTGTTCGACTCGTACCTCCCCGTCGGCAAATCCAAGGGCTGATCGGGCCAAGTCGGGGTTGCCAGGATCGAGCCGCGCGGGCATCCTCCTCGCCGTCCGGGCGATTCCGCGCCTCGGACTTGGGAAGGACCCGACCCGAGTGAGCGGAGGATGCCTCGATGCGGCCGATCTTATTTGCCATCCCCGGCCTGGGCTACCAGGTCCACGCCTTCAGCGTGATGCTCGTCCTGGGAGCGGCGGCGGGGGTCTACCTCACGGTCTGGAGGGCCAGGCGGGTCGGGATCAACCCCGACACCGTTTATGAGCTGGCCGTCTGGGTCCTCTCGGGCGGGTTCCTCGGCGCCCGGCTCTACTACCTCGCCCAGCACCCGGAAACCGTCCACTCGATCTTGGACGTCTTCAAGGTCTGGCAGGGCGGGATCGTCTTCTACGGATGCATCATGGGTGGCCTGGTCGGGACCTTGATCTACTGGACTCGCCACCCGTTCCCGTTCCTGGCGATGGCCGACGCCGTGGCCCCGGCGCTGGCCATCGGGATCACCTTGGGCCGGGTCGGCTGCTTTTTGAACGGGTGCTGCTTCGGCTCGGTCTGCGACGCCCAAGCCCCCTGGGCCGTCACGTTCCCCGCCGGGAGCTTGCCCTGGCTCCGCCACGTCGACGCGGGTTGGATCTCCGCCGATGCCGCCCGCTCACTCCCGGTCCACCCCAAGCAGCTTTACGCCGCAGGCTCGGGCCTGGTCCTCCTGGTCATGACGACCTTGTTCTACCGCCATCGCCGACGAGACGGCGAGGTGATGGCCCTGCTGATGGTCGGCTACCCCGTCACCCGGTTCCTGATGGAGTTCGCCCGAGGCGACGCCACCGGCTGGCATTTCGGCCTGACCGTTTCGCAGTACATCAGCTTGGGCCTGTTCGCGGCGGGCCTGATCGTCTGGCGAGCCTTGCAGACAAATCCCTCGGGCCGATATGCTGATCGGATCAAAACAGCCTCGATGATTCCTCCGTCGATGGTGGGTCCTTCACGTCATCTCCGGGAATCCAAAGTGGCGAGTTAATCGAGCTTTCGCCTCGATTGGTCGCTGGAGCCTAGCCGCCCGCCCGCGTTCGCGTAAGATTCTCCGTATTCCATGAGGAACTCGGGAACCCATCGAACGCGACAGGACGTGGGGTGATGGCGATCAAAGGATATGCGAGCAAGGGGCCGAAGCAACCGCTCGAACCGTTCGAGTTCGAGCCGGGGCCGCTCGGGCCGGACGAGGTCGAGGTCAAGGTCACGCACTGCGGGATCTGCCACAGCGACCTGGCGATGATCGACAACGACTGGGGGTTCTCGACCTACCCGCTCGTCCCCGGCCACGAGGTGGTCGGGACGATCGCCGCCGTGGGGGAGCGCGTGACCGACCGCAAGGTCGGCGAGCGAGTCGGCGTCGGCTGGTCGTGCGGTTCTTGCGGGCACTGCGAGTGGTGCGGCCAGGGGCTGGAGTCGCTTTGTGCCCAGGACCAGGCGCTGATCGTCGGCCACCACGGCGGCTGGGCCGAGTCGGTCCGGGCCAAGAGCAATTTCGCGGTCCCGATGCCCGAAGCGCTCGAGTCCGAACTGGCCGGCCCGTTGATGTGCGCGGGGAGCACGGTCTTCACGCCGATGATCCGGTTCGGCGTCAAGCCGACGATGCGGACCGCCGTGGTCGGGATCGGCGGCCTGGGGCACCTCGCGGTCCAGTTCCTCAAGGCGTTCGGCTGCGAAGTGACGGCGATCTCCTCGACGCATTCGAAGGACGACGAGGCCCGCGAGATGGGGGCGAGCCGCTTCCTCGCCACCAAGGGGACCGACGAACTCAAAAAGGCGGCCAACTCATTCGACTTCATCATCTCGACGGTCTCGGCGGACGTGCCGTGGGGTGACTACGTCGGGGCACTCCGCCCCCAGGGGCGGCTCGTCATCGTGGGGCTTCCCGAGTCGGACGTCAAGCTCCAGGCGTTTTCCCTCGTCCTCGGCGAGAAGTCAGTCAACGGGGGTCGGTCCGGCAGCCCTTCCGACGCGGCGGCCATGCTCGACTTCGCCGCCCGGAACAACATCCGCCCCGTGGTCGAGTCGTTCCCGATGGCCGACGTGAACAAGGCCGTCGACCACGTCCGCTCCGGCAAAGCTCGCTACCGGGTCGTCCTCCACGCTTGATCTTCCCGATTCCGCACCCCACCAAGGAACGACCTGCCCATGCTCGCCACCCAAGGATATGCCGCCGAGAGTGTCAAAGCCCCGCTCACCCCATTCTCGTTCGAGCGTCGCGAGCCGAATGATGACGACGTCCTGATCGACATCAAGTATTGCGGAATCTGCCACTCCGACATCCACCAAGCCCGAGACGAGTGGGGCGGGTCGATCTTCCCGATGGTCCCCGGCCATGAGATCACCGGTGTGGTCTCCGCCGTCGGGTCCAAGGTCACGAAGTTCAAGGTCGGCGACCATGTCGGTGTCGGTTGCATGGTCGACTCGTGCCGGACCTGCACTTCTTGCCGGCGCGACCTGGAACAATACTGCATCACGCCTGCCGCACTGGTTCTGACCTACAACAGCAAGGAGCACGACGGGGCACCGACCTACGGCGGCTATTCCGACAAGATCGTGGTCAAGGAGTCCTTCGTCCTTCGGATTCCCGACGGGATGCCGCTCGACGGCGCCGCCCCCCTGCTCTGCGCCGGGATCACGCTCTATTCACCGCTCAAGCACTGGGGGGCCGGGCCGGGCAAGAAGGTGGCGATCGTCGGCCTCGGCGGGCTGGGTCACATGGGGGTCAAGCTCGCCCATGCGCTCGGGGCCGAGGTCACGGTGTTGAGCCAGTCGCTCCGCAAGCGGGAAGACGGCAAGCGGCTGGGGGCCGACCACTTCCACGCCACGTCCGACCCGGAGACGTTCATCAAGCTCGCCGGGACGTTCGACCTGATCATCAACACCGTCTCGGCCGAGATCGACTGGAACCAGTACTTGTCGCTCCTCAAGCTCGACGGGACCTTCGTCGTGGTCGGGGTCCCCGACAAGCCGGTCCCGGTGGGGGCCTTCCCCTTGATCATGGGGCGCAAGAGCCTCTCCGGCTCGGGAATCGGCGGGATCGCCGAGACCCAGGAGATGCTCGACTTCTGCGCCCAGCACGAGATCACCTCCGACATCGAGATCGTCGCCATGAAAGACGTCAACGAAGCCTACGAGCGAGTCCTCAAGGGCGACGTCCGCTACCGCTTCGTCATCGACCTGGCCACGTTGAACTCAGTTTGATCTCGACCGCAAGCGCCTAACGCCTAAGTTGAGCGAACTCGTCTCACTCTGGGCCAGGCGCAATTATCCGTATGAGGCTCTATGGCAGTTCAAGCACTGACATCGCGGGGTTGGACAGAAAGGCTCGGATGTCAGGTGCTCTTGATCGTAACAAGACCTCGACTGCCCTGGTCGGACCATTACCGACACGCAACCAGATCAACTTCGGAGGTGAACCCAAAGTCGCGGAAATCCGCCGAAAGTCCGCATCTTTCGAAACCACCGCCAGGCCACGGGCCGCCGCGTAGGCCCATACCGCTCCGTCGTCTGAGTTGGCCAAGCCGACCAAGAATGCCTGCTCGGAACCTGGGAACTCGGTTACCAGGAGCGTCGGCAGTCGCCTTGACAAGTTTTGGTCGAACAGCAAGCTCAAGCGGCCGGCCTCGGTAATTGGCTGGCCGCGAAGGAGAGACACGCCCGGACATCATCAACAGTCAGCTCTGGAAAGTCGGCGAGCAGTTCCGGCACAGTCATCCCGCCGGCAAGATACTCCAGAACGTCCCGCACAGTGATCCGCATCCCGCGAATACATGGCTGACCACTTCGCTTTTCTCGTTCGAACGTGATGAATTTTGTATAGTCCATAGTATTGACCAATCCTATCCGATGATTAATTAATCGTGAACAGGGAATCCCTGCGGTTCACCACGCGACGATCAAGCTCGCTAGACCCGCTCTTGCTCTCGGGCGGGTCTGATGCGAACCTGCCGAAGTGGATTTTTGAACATCAACCTGCTCGCAAGCGGTCGCGAATGAGCATCTCCATTTGAATCTGGCTTTCCAGCCGAATCCAGGCGGCCGTGTCCTTGCCTACCCGCTGGACCTGCCGCCCGTGATCCTCGAAGTGCTTCTGGACGATGGTGGACAACGCTGTCTTCTTCTGGTCAAACAACTCGAACGGGTTAGCCTTGAACCGGAGTGTCCCGTCCGCATCCTCGAGCAGCAACCGGAATGCGGAGAAGATCGGCCACACAAAGCCGTTGGATACCTTTGAAGGGCAGGTTCGACCGAGAAGCGGGGTAGTGAACACCTTCTTGCGTTTCTGCTTATCCCCGCCACTCTCCTTCCCGTCGAGGGGTCTCCGACAAGCCGGTCCCGGTGGGGGCCTTCCCCTTGATCATCGGCCGCAAGAGCCTGGCCGGCTCGGGCGTCGGCGGGATCGCCGAGACCCAGGAAATGCTCGACTTCTGCTCCAAGCATAAGATCACTTCCGACATCGAGGTCATCGCCATGAAAGACGTCAACGAAGCCTACGAGCGAGTCATCAAGGGCGACGTCCGCTACCGCTTCGTCATCGACCTGGCCACGTTGAACTCAGCCTGAGCTGAACGTTGAAAGTCCAAGTCCAGCGGACTCGGCCCGGTGGAACACCTTGCGGTCGCCGCGAAAACTGGGTCCGTGAGCCGAGCCGGCCCCGCGTCATATTAAGCGTCCCGCTTGGGTGGTAACTCACCGAGCCTATCGGCCCACTCCAAGGCGAAATTTTCCGCATACTCTTCCCTTCGTCGGGTCGAGTGGAACAAGGGTTGATTGATGTGCCCAATCTCATGCAAGAACAAGTGGTACAGGTAATACCGGCCAAGTTCTTCAATGCCCCAATGCAGAGTGACTTCGTCCCCCCGGGTGATCCACTCGCCGGAGCACCAACGCCCATAATGCCGTCTTGTGGCGGGTCCGACGCCAGCATTCCACACCATGAGCATCGACTTGGGGAAGGCATTCAAGATGACGCACAGGAATCGCTTCCGAGCTTCGACGCCCAATCTGTCGTCGAGCTTTGGTGTCCGACGCAAGACGATGGCTTTCAATCCTCGATGGAGACCGGGAGGAAGCCGCTCCAAAACCGCCAGGTATTCCAACCCTTGGCACGGGTGAAGGTAGGCTCCCGACGGGTTCTCCTTCAGGACCACAGGCGGCCCATCGCCGAGTCGCGTGGATAGGCGGTCCCACAGATCTCGCGTGAAGACGCGGCTGGGTTTCTCGGAAGGATGGCCATCCCGGACGCGACCACCTTGCGTGAGGCCGATCTTTCGACTCCGGCGTGTCGGCTGTCTCATAAGTGACGTTGCTCAAAATCGAAAAACCGAGGTCAGCATAACTTAACAGTCGTTGAACCAGACCGAAGGTATCAAGGCCCCGTGGCTGGAGATCACAGCCGCACTCGGTCAGGCGAGATGCTCAACAGAGTCGGCGGTCGCCACGCTGGTGATCGCCGCGAAAGTCCCAAAGAGCCGAATTTTGCCTGAGATCACATAGAAGTCGGGCGAGTCGCCATCGGGATCAAAGGCAATGTTTTCAGGATGTCCAATCGTGACGCGATCCCCATTCTCCATGCTGAGGACGAAGGGCTGGAACGGAGCGGTGCGGACCATGCGGGCGACTTCGGAGCGGATGGATTCGGCTCGCATCGGATTCCTCGAACAAACAATTGGGGTACTGGACCAGTGTTCCCCAGCTTACTTCAATGCGAGCCGGATTTCCAGCGCCCAACGACCCGGTTCAGGGGACCCGATTTCCACCGGATCGGACCCGATTGATCCTAGGAACTGTTACGATAAGTCAGTCGCCGACGACGATGAGCACGAACGAGCCGGGGACGTAGCTTCGCCGCCCTTTGGTTTGGGCCTTGCCGTCGGCGGGGGCCGGCCCGGCGGTGGCGGCGGAGAGGTAGACCCGGTGCGTGACGGGGTCGAGGGCCATCGTCCGGGCGCCGGCTTGGGTCGGGATACTTGCGACGACCTTGAACCGGCCCGGCTCGCCTTCGCCGACGACCGTCACCGTCCCGTCGCCGCCGTTGGAGCTGTAGGCCAGCCCTTTGGTCGGGTCGAACCCGGCGCCGTCGGTCCCTCGACCGATCTCGGGCGAGGCGAGGACCGTCCCCTTGTCGGCGTCCATCACGATCATCATCTGGTTGCCGCAGACGCTGAACAGGCGGCGGTGTTCGGTGTCGATCGCCAGTCCGGTCGGCCTCGTGCCGGGGGCGAGCGGCCGGCGGTTGACCAGCTTCATCGTCTTGGCGTCGAACTCGGCGATCTCGCTCGTGCTCCGCAAGTTGACGAAGATATGACCTTTGCCGTCGGACACGGCGCCCTCGGGCTCGCCGCCGAAAACCAGCGAGCCGACCACCGTTTCGCTCTTCGCGTCGATGGCGTTCGTGTCGTCGGTCCCGTGGTTCAGGGTGAAGACGCGACCACTGGGTTGGTCATAGAGGATCGCGTCGGGGGTCCCGTTGACCTTGACCTTGCCGGTCGGCTTCAAGGTCTTCAGGTCGAACACCGTCACGGTCCCGTCCCGCCCGTTGCTGGTGAAGCCCTTGCCCAACTCGGGCGCGACCGCGATCCCGTGGACCCCGGGCGTGTCGGGCAACTCGCCGACGACGGTCTCCTTGTCGAGGTCGAGCACGACGACCCGGTCCCCTCGGGAAACGTAAAGCCGACGCCCCGCGGAGTCGACCGTCAGGTAATCCCAGCCGCCCTCGCCGCCGACCGCGATCTTGCGGACCTGCGTCGTCGCCGTCGGCGGGGTCGCTTGAGGGCTGACCTCCGGGGCCGAGGCCGGGAGCATCGCGGAGCAAACGAGCCAGGCGAGGGAGTTCATCGGTTTGATCTCGAAGGTTGGTGGGGGATCGATCTTTGGGAGCGACATCGGAACGGATTGGTCACGAAGAAGGCGATTTCGGGGGCCGAACCGTCCCCTCAATCCACCCGAATGGCCAGGTTTGCTCGGATCGGGGTCGGGTCGTCTGGTGGCATCCTAGACCAGTTCCGGTGGGTCGGAAGGCGGGCGCGTGACGCCGCCGATCAGATCCTCTTTGCTTTGAGCGAGTATGGTGTACCTTTTGGCCAGCGACTTGAAGGTGTTGTAAACGAACCACCAGAGGTACCAGCGATCGCCGAGGGCTTTCCTCGCCTCGTCCCTGAGATTCAGGCCCTCGATCCCCTCCAACTTGATTGCCACAAGTTCTTTCATGTACAACTCGGCACGCTTGAAGTTGTGCTCGCCCCAAGCGCTGTAGTTCCGGTAGGTGACGAGGTAGCTGCCGATTTGCCCCGTGAGTCGGCGGTATTCGTTGTAATAGTTGACCCGGACGGTGGCGATCACCCGATCCGCTTGCTGCAAGAGCTGGCGGATCGTCAACTCCTCGATCGCCAACCGCTTCGGGTCGAGGGGGTCGTTGGGTTCCACCGAGGGAGGGATGGGGACCACGATGTTCGGAGGCTTCTCGTTGGTCTGGTCCCGAGGCGGGGGGGAAGTTGCCGGCCTACTCGTCAGGTTGATATCGACTTCGGGCATGTTGACTCGTCTCGATAAGCGCCGGTGGGTTCGTTTGAACTGGATATCGACTGGGATGGAGCGGGGGGAGGGCCGATTACCATCTCGAATCACCCGTCGGGCCTGGCGACGGGGGATCAAGGCTTGGCGGGTTCGACCTTCCGGGCCGGCTTGAGGAGGTCGTTGTCGACCAACCAATCGCCGAGGCGTTGGGGCCAGGTATGGACGGATTGGAGCTTGGACCGATTCCCCATGTTGAAGCCGTGGCCCCCTTTGGCCAAGATGTGGGCCTCGACGGGGGCCCCGGCGTCTCGGTACTTCCCGAAGAGGCCGGCGATGACCTTGGAAGCGCCTCGGTCGTCGTTGGCGACCAGGAGAAAGGCGGGCGGGGCGTCCTTGGGGACGGTCGAGGGGAGGCCGCCCGGTCCGGGATAGATCTCGACGAGGAAGTCGGGGCGGCAGGACAGGCGGTCGACGGGGTCGGGGGCGTCGGGCTTGCCCGAGGTTTCGCCGAAGGCGGCCATCGAGGCGACCTCGCCGCCGGCGGAGAAGCCCATCAGGCCAACCCGGGCCGGGTCAAGCCCCCACTCCTCGGCCCGGCTTCGGACCAGCCTCATCGCCCGTCGACCGTCTTCCCCGGCGTACTTCTCCAGGGGCATGTACGGCGAGTTCGGCTCGCGCCCCAGCCGGTACTTGAGGACGAACGCGGCGACACCGATGCTATTCAAATACTCCGCCGCCTCGACCCCTTCGGCCTTGAACACCAGCAATCGGTGGCCGCCGCCGGGGCAGATCACCATCGAGGCGCCGGTGGCTTTGTCCTTGGGCGGGAGGAAGGCCGTGATCGAGGGGTTGTGGATGTTCTTGATCCAGTAGTCCTTCGCCTCGACCGCCTCGCCCTTGCGCGACTCGAAACCGGGCGCCCCGCCCGGCCAGAGCGGGATCTCGGGGACGTCGTCGAAGGTCGTCGGCACCAGGAGGGCTATCAGCAAGGCCGTCGCGTTCATCATGGGCGTTGGTCCGGTCCGGTCGCATTGGGTCGAGTGCCGGGGCCGCCTTTCGTCCGGAGATTGTCCGAAGGGGTCGCCCGGCTCCACGCCCCGGATCGTAACAGACCGGAACCGGCGCCGCGATCCCGTCGCCTCGACCGCCTCTCCCTCCTCGAAGTGGCGCCGGTCTCAGACCCGGGCCGACTCCGCGGTCATGGCTTCGCTCAGCGTCCACAACCGTTTGGCGGCGTCGTCGTCTTGGGCAGCGGCGGCTGGCTTGTTGACTCGAGATTTGGCGAAGTATTCGCCGGTGATCCCGGCGACTTCGGGGCTGGAGGCGAGGTAAATCGAGGTCTGGGCCCCCTTGTCGGCGGGGATCGCCAACACGTTGGCGAGTTGGCGGAAGGCCCAGGTGCTGAAGCCTTTGCCCGCGGTGAAGTTGGTCTTCACGAAGCCGGGGTGAAGGCAATTCGCGGTCACGTCGGAGCCGGATTCCTTGAGCTTGCGGGCGAGTTCTCGGGTGAAGAGGACGTTGGCCAGTTTCGACTGGCTGTAGGCTTTCCAGGAACTGTAGGATTTCTTCCCTTCGATGTCGTCGAAGTCGACCCCTTTGAGGAAGCGGTGAGCTTCCGATGAGACCGACACGACCCGGGCGCCCGGTGTCGACTTCAAGAGGTCGAGCAACAGGTCGGTCAGGAGGAAATAGGCCAGATGGTTGAGCGCCCAGGTTCGCTCGATCCCATCGGCGCTTTCCTGCTTCGTCGAGATGATCGCCCCGGCGTTGTTCAGGAGGACGTCGAGGCGGGGATACTTCGCCTTCACCTCTTCGGCGAGTCGGCGGACATCGGACTGCTTCGACAGGTCGGCGACGAAGATGTCGATCAGCGGCGTGGCGGCTTCCTGCTTGATCTTCGAGGCGGTCGCCTCGCACTTGCTCGGGTTCCGGCCGACGATCCCAACCCGAAATCCCTTCTTGGCCAGCGCCATCGCCGCGACCTCACCGATTCCTGCGGTCGCGCCGGTGATCAGAACAATTTTTTGATCCGACGGTGTCTGGTCGCTCATCGCGGGGTCATCCTTGGATAAATTCGATCGTCCCGGTGCGATGGCATTGTATCCGAGCGGCCAAGGTCGGCACCTTGGCCGCTCAGGGTGTTCCGAGATGATTTATTGAGGGGGGAGCGCCGGGAACTCGGTCACCCGAAGGTCGGTGCAGCCGTAGGGGATCAGGGTGATCGCCTCGGTCGGCTCATCCTTGAGGACGGACAGATCGACCGTCGGCGGAGGTGCGGCGGCGTTCTTCTCCAGGGTCCAGCCGGGCAAGCGGACCCCCCGAGCTTTGGCGACGATCGGAGCCCCCTCGGGTGAGAACGGGTGGTCGCCGACCGCCTTGGTCTCGAACGTGATCGACTTCTCGGGGTGGTCGCGGTCGACGACCAAGGCGTAGTTCCAGGGGGTGGTCGGGAAGACTTCGTAGTCGGCGAACGGTTCTTTGCCTCGGAGCTTGATCCACTCCGAGTCGATCTTGAGCGAGTAGACCAGCGGGCCACGCTCGACGGACACGGCGTTGTTGTAGCCGGTGCGGAGCTTGACGGGCATCTCCAACTGGAATTTAAGCGTTTCTTCCCCCTTACCGGTGAACCTTAGATTGAGAAAGTCGTTTTTCATGTTAAATCGCTGGAACATCCATTTTAGGAGTTGTTGGTCGGCCATCTTGAACGGGCCGTTTTCTTCCGCGTTCGGCTGAAGCAATTCGACGTCGAAATTTCCCTGTAAATCGATCAGAAAGTGTCCCACCCAACCCGGTAACCTGAGGTGGAGCGGGAGAGTGACTTGTTGAGCCGCCGCAATTTTTAGGGTGAAGGTGTCGCCGAACGGATAATCCGTCTTCAACTCGACCCGCACCGGCACCCCGTTCACCACCGTCTCGACGACAGAAGGGGCATACGCCAGAGCGACGAGGCCCCCATCTTTCGTGTTCCGGCCCCAGAGGTGGGTGGCGAACTTGGGCCAGCCTTGGTGCATGTTGGCGGTGCAGCAGCCGAAGTTCGGTTCGAGGCCGTAGAGGTTGCTTTCGGGGCCGTTGTCGGTGTAGACCTTGGGGTCGGACAGCTTGCAGACCACCTGGTTACATTGCTGGTCGTACTGGTGCGCGGTCATGTCCTTCTTGAACGTCGCGGGGAAGGCGTTGAAGGCGAGCTTTTCGAGCCGGTCGCCCAGGCGGGCGTCGCCGAGGATTCCTTCGGCCAGTTCGAGCGAGTACATCTCCTCGGCCACGGTGCAAAGCTCGGTCCCCTGCGACGGGCTTGTCCCGCCGTAATGCTCGTCGCAACTGAACGCCCCCGTCGCCTGGCCGTGGTGGCGGTCGAGTGTGTCGAGCATGGTGAAGATGCTGGAGCGGTCCTTCGGGTCGCCGGATGACAACGACCGGACCACGCCGAACTTCAAGCCCATCGCGTTGTTGACGCCGTGGTTGTCCAGCCCGAACTTGGTCGCCTTGGCCCGGAACCGGCCGAAGTCCTCGAAGTGCTTCCGCCAGTCGTACGACTGCGCGTTGATCTTGTCGGCCAGGGTCAAAAGGCCGGCGTCGCCCGTCTTGGCGTGGAGCCAGCGGAGCCCGACGACCAGGTCGCCCCCTCGGAACTTGGCCCACTCGTAGAGCGGTTCCTTGGTGACGACCTCGTCGATCTTCTTCGAGCACCGAAGCAAGGCGGGGACGACCCGAGGGTCGCCGGTCGCCTCCTGGTACTGCGCCAAGGCTTTGAACAGGACGAACAGGGGCCAGACGTCGTAAGGCTTGTGGCCGGCCGTGTCGCCGATCGGCCCGAGCCAGCCGTCGGGCGTCTGATGGTCGAGGATATAGTCGATGTAACGCTGCGCCTTGGCCTTGAGCCGGGGGTCGTCTAGGAGCCAGGCCAGCGGGACGATCCCGTCGAGCCAGTAGGGGGTCCGCTCCCACCCTTCGGCCTTGCCGCCGATCCACGAGCTGTCCTTGATGTCGGGCCAGAACTCGTCGAGGTGCCCGCCCAAGCCATCGGCCTGGATCTGCAACTGCGCCTTGAGCCAGCCCGTCGGCTTGATCGCCCCCAAGGGCAACTCGGCGGCCACCGGTCGAGGAGGATCATCGGCGCGGCCCACTCCGGCCCCGATCGAGGCCCAAAGTCCGGCCAACAATGCCGCCAGCGTCTGTCGTCCGAGGGAACTCATGGGAGAGGACTCATCAAGGGGTTTGCCGCTTCGAAGCGCGACGCCATCGCCCGCGCCTCGGACCATCTCCCGGCCATTATCCCGAAAACTTGCCGACGCATCGAGGCTGGACCCGACCCGAAGGATCACTTTCGTCCGAAAAAACGCTTTGGATTGTCTGAGGAGTCGCCCACCCCGATCGGGCATGATCGTGTCCTGGCAAATCGCCCGACCCGCACTCGCAAAGGTTGAACGACCCGATGAATCCCCCACCACCGCCCGAATCGCCGACGCCTCCCCCCCATCCCCGCCGCCGCTGGTTCCGGATCAGCCTCCGAGCTTTGATGCTCTTGGTCGTCCTGGTTGGTGCCGGCGCCGGTTGGGTGGCCAACAAGATCCGGACGCGGCGTCAGGCGATCGCGGCGGTCCGGGCCGCCGGCGGGAGTGTCCAGTTCGACTATCAAAAGCAGGTGGCTTACACGAACACCCAGGGGCGGCCCGTGTATCGCCAAGAACCCTCGGCTCCGGTGTGGCTCCGGCGATGGCTGGGGGATGAGTTGTTTCAGAATATTTTCCGTGTCTCCTTTATTAAATCGTCCAAGCCGGCTTCCTCGGAGATGCCGGCGATCATCGCCAAGTTCGACCGCTTGGAGGAGTTGGATCTAGGCAAGTATGTCGGCGATGGCGATGCGTTTCGCCACTTGCGAGGGTTGAGTCATCTCGACCGATTGTGGGTGGCGGGCCCAGGCGTGACCGATGCGGCCCTGGCCGAGATCGCCCGCGTTGGCACGATCCAAGCCCTCTGGATCTCCAAAGCCTCGGCGACCGATGGCGGTTTCGCCCAACTCGCGGTGCTCGAAAACCTGAAATTCCTGCAAGTTTCCGATTGCGCAAACCTATCCGACCTCGGGGCGTCGAGGATGATCGAGGGGATGCCTAAGCTCGAGAGGCTCAATTTCAATGATCGGTCGAAGTCGGTGGCCGCCACGTTATCCATGATCGCCCGACGCCACCCCGACCTCAAACGCATCACGCTCAATCAAACCGACCTCACCGACGACGACCTCAAGGCGGTCGAGGGGATGACCCGGCTTCGAGAACTTTATCTCCGAGGGACCCGGATCACCGACGCCGGGCTGGCGCACCTCGGATCGCTCAAGGATCTGAACGCGGTGGATGTCAGGAATACCGGCGTGACCGACGAAGGGGTGAAGTTGTTGGGCCGGTTCACCTCGCTCATCGGGTTGTACCTCGGCGGGACCCGCGTGACCGACGCCGGGCTGGTCCACATCGAAAAGCTCGCGAAATTGAAGCACCTGCAGGTGCCAAACTCGGCCGTCACCGATGCGGGGATGACCTCGATCGCCAAGCTCACCAGCCTGGAGCGGCTCGACCTGGACGAGCTTCCGGGACTGACCGACGCCGGTCTGGCCCGCCTGGCGAATTTGAAGAGCCTGAAGGAACTCTCCGTGGTGGGGACCAAAGTGACCCCCGAGGGGATCGCCACCCTCCGGAAAGCCATCCCGACGCTCGGGAAGGTGACCACCCGATAAGCTCGTCCCACCACGGGACCTTGACTTGCCCCGCCGCTCGCACGGAAGTGATCGGACCAAAGGGCCGAGGGAGGGGCTGCCCGGCTCGCGGGTTCGGAGCGATAATGGTCAGGATGTTTCGAGAACCGGGCGGGTCGAGGGTTCGGGATGACGAGTGCGACCGCAAACATAAGGCGATTGGACGACTGGGCCGCGCAGGCTCGGGCGCTCGACGAGGCCGACCCCCTGGCGCGGTTCCAGGACGAGTTTTACCGGATTCCCGGGCGAATCTACCTCGATGGCAATTCGCTGGGCTTGCTCGGCAAGCGGGCCGAGGCGACCTTGCTTGCGGCGGTCGACGACTGGAAGACGCGAGGGATCGGCGGCTGGCTCGATGCCCAACCGGCCTGGTTCACCCTGGCCGAAACCCTGGGGACGAAGGTGGCCCGACTGGTCGGGGCCGAGGTCGACGAGGTGGTCGTCACTGGTTCGACCACCGCGAACTTGCATCAGCTCCTGGCGACCTTTTATCGACCCCGTGAGGGCAAGTCGATCATCCTCGCCGACGTTTTGAGCTTCCCATCCGATCTTTACGCGATCCAGAGCCACCTTGAGTCGCGTGGGTTGGCTTGGGAAGACCACTTTAAGCTGGTGGAGAGCGAAGACGGGCGTACACTCGACGAAAGCCGAATCGAAGCGGCGATGACCGATGATGTGGCCCTGGTGATCTTGCCCTCGGTGGTGTATCGGAGCGGGCAACTGCTCGACATGGAGCGGGTGGCTCGGGCGGCCCGAGGTCGCGGAATCTTGGTTGGGTTTGATTGCTCGCACTCGGTCGGGGCGATCCCGCACCGGCTCGGGGCCTGGGGAGCCGACTTCGCGTTCTGGTGCTCGTACAAGTACCTCAACGGCGGACCGGGGGCGGTCGGGGGGTTGTTCTTGGCTCGACGTCACTTCGGGCTGGCCCCCGGCCTGGCGGGCTGGTTCGGGATGCGGAAGGATCGCCAGTTCGACATGGGTCCGACCTTCGAGCCGGCCCAAGGCGCGGGCGGGTTGCAGGTGGGGACGCCGCACATCCTCGGCATGGCGCCGCTCTTGGGGGCGTTGGAGGTGATCGAGGAGGCGGGGATCGACGCGATCCGGGCCAAGTCGTTGGCCTTGACCGGCTTCCTCCGAGCACTGGCGGAGGCCGAGTTGGGTTCGTTCGGGATCGGCTTCGCCACTCCGGTCGAGGACGCTCGGAGGGGCGGCCACGTCGCCTTGACCCACCCCGAGGCGTCTCGGATCTGCCGGGCCTTGATCGTCGAGGGGGTCATTCCCGACCACCGACCCCCCGACATCGTCCGACTCGCCCCGGTCGCGCTCTACACGAGCTTCGCCGACGTTTACGAAGCGGTCGCCCGGTTCCGGGATATTTTGGAGCGCCGGACCTTTGAAGCGTATCCGACCGGCCGGGGGCTGGTGTCGTGACGAGGCGGATCATCGACATCACCAGCCCGATGGACGCGACCCTGGCCGGTTGGCCGGGCGACACGCCGTATCGATTTAACCTGGCCTGGTCGCGAGCCTCGGGGGCCGGCGTCAACGTCGGCCGGATCGAAATGAGCCTCCACACCGGGACACACGTCGACGCCCCGTTCCACTTCGACGACTCGGGGACGACGGTCGACCAGCTCGACTTGTCGCCATTCCTCGGCCCGAGTCGGGTGGTCGACGTCCGAGGGGTTGCATCGATCCAAGTCGGCGACTTGGCCGGCTTCGACTTTTCCCGAAGCCCTCGCGTCTTGTTCCGCACCGACGGCTGGGTCGACCGGACCAAGTTCCCCGATTCGATCCCGGTCCTGGGGAACGAAGTCCCCGCTTATCTCGAACAACAGGGCGTGGTGCTGGCGGGGTTCGACTTGCCTTCGGTCGACGCGATCGACAGCAAGACCCTGCCGATTCATCACGCCTTGGCTTCGTTTGGGATCGCGATCCTCGAAGGGCTGGATTTGACCCGGGTCGAGGCGGGGGAGTATGAGTTGATCGCCCTGCCGCTCAGGTTGGCCGGGGCCGACGGGGCGCCGGTCCGCGCGATCTTGCGGGAGTGGGAGCCTTCCACGACCCCTAGCATTCGCTCAGGCTGACGGGGATCTGGATGGCCAGGCCCCCTTCGGACGTCTCTTTGTATTTGCTGTTCATGTCCTGGGCGGTGGCCCACATCGAGCGGATCACGGCGTCGAGCGAGACCCGGGCATTCTTCGGGTCGCCGCCCAGCGCGATGTCGGAGGCGGTGATGGCCTTGATGGCGCCCATGCTGTTCCGCTCGATGCAAGGGATCTGGACCAGGCCGCCGATCGGGTCGCAGGTCAGGCCGAGGTGGTGCTCCATGGCGATCTCGGCGGCCATCAAGACCTGGTCGACCGTGCCGCCCGAGACTTGGGTCAACCCGGCCGCCGCCATCGCGCTCGACACGCCGATCTCGGCCTGGCAGCCGCCCATCGCCGCCGAGATGGTCGCCCCTTTTTTGAAGAGGCTACCCACCTCGCCCGCCGTGAGGAGGAAGTCTTCGACGTCCCGGGCAAGCCGGTCGTCGGGGACCTGGCCGAAGCAGGCGTGATAGAGGAGGACGGCGGGGATCACGCCCGCGGCGCCGTTGGTGGGGGCGGTGACGACCCGGCTGAACGCGGCGTTTTCCTCGTTGACGGCCAGGGCGAAGCAACTGACCCAACCGAGGATGTCGCGGAAGTCGCGCTTGCCGCCCTGGATCGCGGCGATCCAGTCGTCGACGTCGCCGATCTCGCCAGCCTCGGGGCCGAGCCGCTTCCGATTCATGCTCGCCGCGCGTCGGACGACGTTCAAGCCGCCGGGCAAGATCCCGTCGATCCGGCAACCTCGGTGGACGCACCGCCTCATCACGTCCCAGAGCTGCGCCAGGCCGGCGTTGATCTGATCGTCGGTCCGCCAGGTCCGCTCGTTGGCCCGGACGACCTCGGGGATGGTCATCCCCCGGCCCCGGCAGTAGCCGACCAAGTCGCTCGACGTCTCGATCGGCATCGGCAAACACGACAGGCGGTTGCCGCCTCGGTCATCCCCTTCGCGGACGACGAAGCCTCCGCCGACGGAGTAGAAGGTTTCCGAGGTCGTCGAACCGTCATCCAGGGTCGCCTCGAACCGGAGGCCGTTGGGATGCTCGGCCAAGGTGACGTCGCGATGGAACCGCAAGTCGATCTCGTAGCGAAACGGGATGAGGCGGCCACCCCGCAAAGCGATCTGTCCCGAACTCCGAATCGAAGCGACTTGCGGGTGGATCGTCGATGGGTCGCATGTCACGGGGTCCTGCCCGGAAAGGCCGAGCAGGACGGCGATGTCGGTCCCGTGGCCTCGACCCGTCTTGGCGAGCGACCCGTAGAGGTCGACGTGGAGCGTGCGAATCCGGTCGAAATCGCCTCGGTCTCGGAGGATCGCCAGGAATTGCTGGGCAGCCCGCCAAGGCCCCATCGTGTGCGAGCTCGACGGGCCGACGCCGATCTTGAAGATGTCGAAGACGCTGATCGACTCCACCTCGCACCCCCTTTGTGTTCGATACGCCTCAGCGTACCGAAGGTTCGGTCGGGCGTCGACGGCGGGCGACATCAATCGCAAAAATCCATTGCAAATCGCAGATCGCGGATTGCAAATCGCAGAGTCATCCAAAAGCACGATTCACAGTGTGCGATCCCGCGATTCGCATTGATCCGCGATTTGCAATCTGTCATTTGCAATGCTTCTGGATTATTTGCCTTTCGGCTCTCGGATCTCGACCAGGCCGGCGTCGATCGACTGGCCCCCGGCGGTCTGGTGGCAATGGATCGCCAGGACGTTCTTGCCGGGCTTCAACGTCGACGCGGCTTCGGGGCTGATTGCGACCTCCTCATACCCGCCGGTATGGCCGGTCACTTTGGCGGCGAGGACGCCGTTCAGGTAGAACTCGGCGCCTTCGTCGTGGATCGTGGTGAGGAGGAGCTTGCTCGGGTTGACCTCGGGGAGGTCGAACGACCGCCTGGCCCAGACGTCGGGGGTGTCCCAGGTGGTCCGGACCTCGGCGCCCGGGGTCCCTCGGGTCCCGAGGACGCCGACGCCTTCTTTCCAGCTTGAGGCGTCGAAGTCGGGGGCTTCCCAACCGCCCGAAGGTTTCTCGGTGCTGTACCGCCAAGGCAGGCCGGTTTCCCGCGAGGTCGGGACCACCGCCCGGATCTCGGGGACCTTCGAGAAGTCGCCGGTGTTGGCGAGGGTCGCCCGGTCGAGGTCGACCTTGAGGATGCCCCGGTCGTAGGTCAGCAACCCGTTGGCCTCGGTCTCGACGTCGGTGATCTGGGTGTAGACCAGGGCGTTCAAACCCTTGGCGTCCTTCAAGTCCCAGCCTTGCTTGAGGAGTTGCTCGTACTTCCGGGTCAACTCGGATGACGACGCGGTCCCGGCGTAGCCCCAGATCTCTTTTTGCCAGGTGTGGCCGTCGACGCCCAGGCTCAGGCCGCCGAACTCGCCGAGGACGCCCGCCCGCTTGGCTTCGGGCTGAGGGGCGGCGGGGCGAGGATAATTGTGGAGGTCGTGGAAGTCTCCCACCCCGGCGCGGTCGGCCCAGCCCGAGGCGGCGTCGACCAGGCGGGTCGGGTCGTAGGTTTTGGTCCAGTCGGCGACCCGCTTGGTGTCGAACTGGCCCCAACCTTCGTTGAACACGACCCAGGTGACGATGCTCGGGTGGGCCTGCAAGCCGTCGATCATCTCCTTGAGTTCGAGGTCGTACTGCCGGGCCGACTCGGGCGAACGGGTGATGTCCGGGTCGTTGGGGCTGATCGACTTGTCGCCCGAGGGCATGTCTTGCCAGACGAGCAGGCCGACGCGGTCGCACCAGTAGTACCAGCGGTCAGGCTCGACCTTGACGTGCTTCCGGGTCATGTTGAACCCGAGCTTCTTGGTGATCTCGACGTCGTACCGCAGCGCCTCGTCGGTCGGGGCGGTGTACAACCCGTCGGGCCAGAACCCCTGGTCGAGCGGCCCGACCATGAACACGGGCTGGTTGTTGAGCCGGATTCGGTTGACGCCTTGGGCGTCCTTGGCGATGTCGACTTTCCGCATCCCGGCGTAGCTCGACACCTTGTCGAGCGTGACCCCTTTCTTGGTCAGTTCCACCTGGAGGCCGTAGAGGAACGGTCTGGAGGGGGACCAGAGTTTGGGGTTCCCGATCGCGATGGCGACGGGCTTGCCGGGGTCTCCGGCGGCCTCGCCGACTTCTCTCGCGTCTCCTTTGGCGGTGTCGTCGATCATCACCACCGACACGTCGACCCCTTCCAGGTCGTCGCCTTGGACGTCGGCATAGACCACCAGTTGCTTGGCGTCGACTTCGGGGACGATCTTGAGGCTGCGGATGGACGCGGTTTTGGCGACCGGTTCGAGCCAGACGGTTTGCCAGATCCCGGTGGTCGGGGTGTAGAAGATCCCGCCGGGCTTCTTGACCTGCTTGCCTCGGGGCTGGGTCCCGCCGTCGGTCGGGTCGAACACCCGGACGATCACCTCTTGATCCCCCTGGCCATCGGGCTTGAGGGCGCTGGTGATGTCGTACTCGAACCCGTCGTAGCCGCCTTTGTGGGTCCCAAGCTCTTTGCCGTTGACCCAGACGGTCGACTCCCAGTCCACCGCGCCGAAGTGGAGGACCAGGCGACGGTCGCGCCAGACGTTCGGGACGTGGAAGGTCCGGCGATACCAGGCCCGGCCGTCCTCGACCGGCTTCATGATCCCCGAGAGCGCGGACTCGACCGGGTAAGGGACCAGGATCTTGTCGCCGAGGGTCTTGCCCACCGGCGCGGGGTCGCCTTCCTTGCCGAAGGCGAACTGCCAGACGCCGTTGAGGTTGGCCCAGTCGGTTCGGACCAGTTGCGGCCGGGGGTATTCGGGCAAAGGGGCGTCGGGGTTGACGTCCTTGGCCCACTTGGTGGCGAGCGGGCCGGCCACCGGGGTGCCGTCGCCGCCCCGGGCGCCCGGGACCAAACCGCAGGCGAGGGCAAGCGTCGCCACCATCAAAGAACGTCGCCAGGGCCGGTTGCGAATCATGGGATGGGGACTCGATGGAAGGGTGGAGACCGCCAAAGCCCGTCGACACCGAGCGACGACCGGCGATCTCGGATCAACCAAGATCGCCGACCCGGGCCGGTTTGTCACCCCAGAACCGAGGATTAACCTTGGTCCCAAGTTGGTTAATTCCCTTTGCCGCCTTGATGGTTTTGGCCGTCGGGGCGTCGGTCGCCGTCGCCGACGATGACCCGACGCCGCTCCTCGACGAGCGGCCCGACGGCTCGGCCCAAGGTTTGCCGGTTGTTGTTGGTTGCCCTTGACGCCCGCGCCGGGTGTCGGCACACCGGAAACCGGATCGAGGAGCGAACCATGTCGAAGCCCAACGAGTTGAATTTCAGTCGCCGCGCTTTGCTGAAAGCGGGCACGCTCGCCGCCGGGGCCGTTTCGCTGGCGGGCTCGCCGGGTCGATCATCGCCGGCGGGGACCTTGGCACCCAAAGGACCCGAACCGGGGCAGGTCGAGTGGCGGAACAAGCAGCCGGGGATGGCCTATCGCCAGTTGGGCCGGACGGGGTTGATGGTTTCCGAGGTCGTGGCGGGCGGCGACCCGATCACCCTGGAAAACTTCAAGCACATGGAGATGGCCCTGGAGATGGGCTTGAACTATCTCGACATGGCCCCTCGCTACAACAACGGAGACACCGAGCGGGCCTTCGGCAAGCTCCTGGGCGGGTCGTCGTCGATGCGCGACAAGGTCTTCCTGACCACCAAGATCAGCGACTTCACCAGGACTCGCGACGGGATGTATCAGGATATCTTCAAGACCCTGCCCGAATCGAAACAGCAAGCGATCCGCAAGCGGTCGGCCGCCCTCCGCGACGAGCGAGGCGTCGAGGCGCCGGGCTACTTCCTCGAATACTTCCCCGGCGAGCGGAAGTCGTTCGAGCCGACCTATCTCCGCGTGGCGATGCTCGAAGAGTTCGGCCCCCGGGTCGAAGGAAGCCCGAAGCTCCGACAGGTGATCGTCGACTCGATCGAAGGGAGCCTCAAGCGGGTCAACACCGACTACTTCGACAACATGATGTGCCCGCACGGCGCCGGTGCCCCCGAGGACCTCACGCCCGAGATCGCCGAGGTCTTCAACGACCTCAAGCGGCAAGGCAAGGTCCGCTTCCTCGGCGTCACCTCGCACAACGACCCGGCCGGAGTCCTCCGCCGGGCCGCCGAACTCGGCTACTACGACCTGGCGATGGTCGCCTACAACGTGATCAACGGCGGCTACGTCGACGGGGCCGTCCGCCTTGCGTCGGCCAAGGGGATGGGCCTGGTCGCCATGAAGGCCGCGCATGCCGTGGCCACGCACCACAAGTCGCTCCAGCCCGTCCCCGAATGGCGGGTCGCCAAGGTCGACCGGATCGTCCCCGGCGACCTCAAGGCCCCCCAGAAAGCCTACCTCTGGGCCTTGCAAAACCCGAGGATCACCGCCGTCATCTCGAACCTCTGGGACGAGACCTACGTCAAGGAAAACCTCGCCCTGGCCGGCAAGAAGGTCGAGTTGCGCCCGGCATGAGGGCGACGCGAAGTCGGCGAGTCTCCGATGTGGCGGGAGCGAAAGGGCGGGCGACGGCACGACGTTGCATTTTAGCCACATAAAGCGGCCAACATGCTTGCATTGTGTGGTGGGATTGGCGAGAATCGTCGCGACCCCGCGGCGAAAGAGACGTGTCGCCACCCGCGACACGTCTCTTTCGTATCACCCGAGACTCGCCCCCCGGATTTGGCCCATGAACCGCCCATTACGCCAGAGGACGCATATGAACCGCCCATTACGCCAGAGGACGCATCAAGCCCGGCCCCAGGTTGAGGTGTTGGAAGCGAAGCAACTCATGGCCACCTTCATGGTGATCGCCGCCGCGGACTCGGGCCCCGGCTCGCTCCGCCAGGCGATCCTCGACGCCGATGCCGACTCCAATGCCAAGCCGGTCGCGGGCATCACGCAAGAACAGATCCAGTTCGCAATCCCGGGCGACGGCGTCCAGACGATCGCCCCGACGACTCCCCTGCCGACGATCGACCAGCCCACCGCCATCGACGCGACGACCCAGCCGGGCTATGCCGGCTCCCCCTTGGTCGTGCTCGACGGCCTGAACGCCGTCGCGCCCGGGGGAGGGCCGGTCGTCGGCCTCGACTTTTCCGTCGGCGACAACACGGTCGGGACCGCGATCCGAGGGCTGGGGATCGTCCGGTTCAGCGGCTCGGGCATCCAGACCGACACCTTCGGCACCGACGTCACCGGGGTCGTCATCGGCACCGACGCCGCAGGCGGCAAGGACCTGGGCAACGGCGGGTACGGGATCAAGTTCGGGATCAACGGCGGCAACAACGTCACCGACAGCGTCATCGAAAACAACAAGCTCCGGGCCATCGGCGGCGTCAACGACGCCCCGGGCGTCCCGTTCCAGAGCGGACAATACTGCACCACCCGGGGGGTCGAGGAAGCGAACAACGACACCCAAGCGACGAAGCTCGTCGTCTCGGCACCCGACGGTACGACACCGGGCAGTATCTACATCGCGTGGGGAATCTCCCAGACGCTGACATACACCATCACCAACACGGGGCCGATCGCCGCGACGGATGTCACCGTCGACCTCGTCCAAAATCCTCTCTCCCATCTCCTGTCGGTGAGGTCGGCCGGCACCACGCAGGGCACGATCGGGACGACCATGAGCGCGGACGGCAACTACCCGGCGTTCGCGAACTTGGGGACGCTGGCCCCCGGCGCCTCGGCCACCATCACCGTGACCGTCGACGTCGGGTCCCAGGCCGACTTCCCCTCCGGGTTCGGGCAGCTCACCGCCATCGCGTCGTCGCCGCAACTGGACTATGCGCCGTCCCAGACGAGCGCGACCTACGACTTCCACGCCAGCGCGACCGGCGTGCCCCCCACCACGCTCGCCGTCTCGGTCCCGGGCGACCCCTTCGTTATCGATGAGTATGCCCGGTGGGGGAGCGTCGTGACGCTGACCTACACCGTCACCAACATGGGGACGACCGACATCACCGACGTCACCGTCGCGCTCGCCCAGGCCAAGTTTTCCCACCTCCTGTCGGTGATCTCGGCGACCTCCTCGCAGGGCGCGGTCGGGACCAACCTGAGCCTGGACGACGACCACCCGGCGTTCGCGACGTTGGGGACGCTGGCCCCCGGCGCCTCGGCCACCCTCACCATCAAGGCCCAGGTCGGTCCCGAAGATCCCACCGACGCCCAAGGCGACATCATCACCGCCACGGCCTCGGCGCCCCAAGTGGACTCGATCCCCGCGTCGGCGCGGTTCGCGGAATATACCATCATCCCCAACGCGACCGGCCAGCCCCCCGCCCCGACGGACCCGGCCCCCCCGCCACCGCCCGTCTTCCCGGTTGGGGTTACGACGCCGCCCGGCATCCCGATTTTCGTCCCCACGCCGGTCTCCACAATCGGAACGCCCCTAAACAACGGCGGGTCGGGTTCGGGGTCGACGGTCGCCGGCAGCGCCCCGATCGGAGTGGGACCGATCGTCCCGCCGCCGGCCGACCTGGTCGTCTCGGCCACCGCGCCGGTCGGGCCTCGGGTCGGAGCCGCCAGTCTTTTCACCCTCACGGTCAAGGACGTCGGGAGTTCCAACGCCAAGGACGCCGTGGCCGCCCTCGACCTCGGCGGAATCCCGACCGGCTCGTTCTACTCGATCCTCTCGCGGGAAAGCACCGGCGGCTCGGGCAAGGTTAGGCCGGTCGTAGGCCGACCCGGCGTCTACCTGATTGATCTCGGCTCGATCGCCGCCGGGGCTTCGGCCACCGTCGCCGTCATGGTCATGCCCAACGCCGCCGGGCCGATCGGCCTGTCGATCGCCGCCTCCGATGCGGGGAACCCCGTGCCCGACCTCAAACCGGCCGACAACTTCGCCGCCGCCAGTTCTTGGGTCGCGCCCGCGGTCCAGCTTACCGACGTCGAGATGCCGTCGGCGGGAGTGATCCAGCTCAACTTCGACTCGGCCTTGCCCAAGGCCCAGGCCGAGAGCCTCGCCAATTATCGGCTCACGACCTCGGGGGCCGCCGGTTCTCAGCCCGCCTCGACGATCCGGCTCCGGTCGGCGAACTACGACTCGGCGAATCATCGCGTCACCCTCCGCCTCGCCCACCCAGTCTCGGTCGGCGCCTCGGCGGTCCGGTTGTCGCTCGCCAACCTCGGCACGACCGGGGCCGGTTCCGCCACCACGCTCAGCCTCGCCCGAAAGTATCGGCCGCGTTGACGACACGCGGCGCGCGCCGAGGCAAATTGAACTCATCCGGTTTGACCGGGTCGGGACTTCCGATCGGACGGACGCATGAGTAACGGCGAGAATGCTCATTTCAGGGGAGTTCACGGTCCTTCGCCGGCGGGTCGGGGCGGGACGGTCCTTCGGCGCTTGACCGAGGCGCGTGGCTTTCGATGGCGGGGATCGTCGGGGGAAGGTAGAATCCTCGGGTCGGTGGCGTCCGGCCTCGGAGCCTCCGCGTTGTCGCTTGCGAACGACCATTGACCCGACAAGTCGAGCCCCACCGGATGAAAGCCGTCGCCGTTACCCCAGGCAAGCCGCATAGCGTCCATCGGCGCGACATCGCCGAGCCGACGCTGGAAACCCAGCCCCACCCGCATGTCACCACCATCCCCGAGGGGAGCGGCGTCCTGGTCGAAACGCTCCAGGTTGGAGTCGACGCCACCGACCGCGAGATCAACGAGGCGCTCTACGGCAACGCCCCGCCCGGCGGCGACTACCTCGTCGTCGGCCACGAGAGCTTCGGGCGGGTCCTGGCCGTCGGCGACAAGGTCAAAACCCTCGTGCCGGGCGATTACGTGACCTGCACCGTCAGGAGGCCGGGGGGGTCGATCTACGACAGGATCGGCCGGAACGACATCACCAGCGAGGAAACGTACTTCGAGCGCGGGATCAACCTGTGCCACGGGTACATGACCGAGAAGTTCGTCGACGACGCCGAGTACATGGTCAAGGTCCCCAAAGACTTGAAGCACCTCGGCGTCCTGTCCGAACCGGCGAGCGTTTGCGCCAAGGCGATCGAGCAGGCGTACCTGGCCCAACAGCGGCTCCAGGTCTGGGAGCCGAAGCGGGCGTTCGTCCTCGGGGCCGGGCAGATCGGCCTCCTGGCGACGATGATGCTCAAGCTCCGGGGGTTCGAGGTTTTCACCTTGGCGACCAGGCCGGGGCCGCACCTCAAGTCGGAGATCGTCGAGGCGTTTGGGGCGACCTATGTCAGCACCAAGCAAACCCCCATGAACGACCTGGTCGAGCGGGTGGGCAAGCCCGACCTGATCTTCGAGGCGACCGGCAACGCCGAGGTCTGCTTCCGGGCGATGGAAGTCCTGGCGCACAACGGGGTCTTGGTCTGGACGAGCATCACCGGGGGTCAGTACGATGTGACGCTCGACGGGGCCAAGATCAACCTGGATTGGGTGTTGGGGAACAAGCTCCTGGTCGGCAGCGTCAACGGCAACCGCCGCCACTTCGAGCTGGGGATTCAGGCGATGTCGCTCGGCGAGCACACCTACCCCGGCGTCATCGGTCGGATCTTGACCAACCCGATTGCCGGATTCGACCACTTCGACGAGATGATGAAGCAGCTCGAAGACAAAGAAGCCTTGAAGGTCTTCGTCGACATCGCCAAATAATACCGATCTCGGGAAAGAATCGCTGATCGCAAATTGCGGACTGCAAAGGAAACCAATTAGATTCATGCTTTGCAATCTGCAATCCTGCAATCTGCCATGAATACAATTCCTGGGATGAATAGAAGTCATTTTTTCCGCCCTTGACCTCCAAATTGAATCGTGAATTGGGGAGCTTCGCATGAGCGGTTTGAACGTGCGCCAGGGTGACAGTGGTCTCGACTTTCTTGCCCTGGGGGCCTTGGTCAACCGGCTCGACCCCGGCGTGATCCCGTTCCGCAAAGCGAAGACGCTGGAGATCCACGTTTCCGGGGGTGAATATAACGTCGCGGCCAACCTCGCCGACTGCTTCGGCCTCAAGACCGGCGCCGCCACCGCGATGGTCCGCTACGGGATCGGCGAACTGGTCCAGGCCCGGGTCCGCGAGATGGGCGTCACGCCGTTCTACAAGTGGTTCGAGCACGACGGCGTCCGAGGTCCCAACATCGCCACGGTCTACAGCGACCGAGGGCATGGTGTCCGTGCGCCGGTGGTGTTCTACAACCGTTCGAACGAGGCGGCGGCGCTGCTCAAGCCGGGCGACTTCGACTGGGCCAAGATTTTTGCCGGCGGCGTGAAGTGGTTCCATTCCGGCGGGATCTTCGCCGCGCTCTCGGAGACGACCGCCGAGGTCATCATCGACGGCATGAAGGCCGCCAAGGCGGCGGGCGCCGTGACCTCGTTCGACTTGAATTACCGGGCCAAGCTCTGGGCGTCGGTCGGCGGGCCGGAAAAGGGGGTCGAGACGATCCGGCGGATCGTCGAGCATGTCGACGCCCTGATCGGCAACGAGGAAGACCTTCAGAAAGGGCTGGGGTTGCCCGGCCAGGACGTCCACTCGCAGTCGAAGCTCGACCCGAAGAACTTCTTCGGGATGATCGACGAGGTCCGCGAGCGGCACCCGAACGTCAACCTCGTCGCCACCACGCTCCGCGAAGTCCACTCGACCAACCGCCACGACTGGGCGGCGGTCCTCCACGTCGACGGCCAGAACTACGTCAGCCCGACCGCCCAGCTCGACGTCATCGACCGGATCGGCGGCGGCGACGGCTTCGCCGCCGGCCTGATCTACGGCCTGATCAAGGGCAGAAGCCCCGAAGACGCCCTCAAGCTCGGCTGGGCACACGGGGCCTTGCTCACCACCTTCCCCGGCGACACGACGATGGCCAAGCTCGAAGAGGTCGAAGCCTTCGCCAAGGGCGGCTCGGCCCGAGTCCAGCGCTGATTCGGGGACAATTGAGCCACGGATTAACACGGATCGGACACGGATGGAAACTATTGAAGTTTCGATCGGTGTTCCTCAGCGCCGATCCTTGGCTGGCTGGACCGGCGAGCGGTGTCTGCCTTGGCTCCCGTGTTGTGGTACGATGGATTGGTGGGCGATCCAAACGTGCCCATCGTGCCCATCGGTCGTCTTTTCTCGCTGGAAATTTCCGATGCCTGGGCCGACGACCGAACGCCTCGATGATGACTTTCGGTCCCTGCGCGATGACATGCAGGATATTAAGATTATCCTGGCGCGAATGGATGCGAAGCTTACCGCCCTGGATGAGGATGTCCGATCGAACACGGTAGGCTTGGCCGCACTTGATGCTCGCGTGGGAACCCTCGATGCTCGCGTCGCGAGTTTAGATGCTCGCGTGGGATTCATGGACGCTCGCCTCTCCTGGTTGTTTGGCGCGGGGAAGTGGCTCGGGAGCCTCTTCGCCTTGGCGGCTATTTATGGGGTTATCAACATCTCGGGGCGGCTCGGGATCGTCGAGACTCAGTTGAGGAGCGTCGACGGGCGACTCGGATCTGTTGAGATCCAAATGAGGAGTGTTGACGGTCGTCTTGGAGTGGTCGAAACCCAAATCAAGAACGTCGATGCCCAACTCTCCGAGATGAGGGGGGCGTTCAGCCGTCGTCAGCCGGACTTGCCCGCCGAGTTGGAGGAGCGGATCAACCGGATCGCCCGGGCCGCAGTCGACGAAGCGATCAAGCGGGCCATTCTCCCGAAACCTTCGCCTTGAACATTGGATTTACTTTCATCGATCAAGCCGGAGCCGTCCCGCCATGCTGACCCCCAAAGGGTGCGCCGCCCGCCGCGAGCGACTTTGGAACCTCGAAGCGTCCCGGGGGTGTTCGGCCCTGGTGGTCGGCCACCCGGCGCACCTGGTTTACTTCGCCAACTACCTGCCGTCGCCGTTCGAGTTCCGGACCAATGAGTCGGCCGCCCTGCTCGTCCTGGAACCGAAGCGGGCGACCCTGGCCGCCGACAACCTCCTCGAACCGTACTTCGCCCAGACCCACGTCGACGCGGTCGACGCCCCGACCTGGTACGACGGCCAGAAGCCGACCGAGCCTCGCCCCTCGCGGTTGGTCGAAGCGACCCTCGACCGTTTGAGCAAGATCGACGGGACTCGGATCGGCGTCGAGTTGGCGAGCGTCCCGGCGGGCGTCGTCGAAGGGCTTCGGGCCGGCCGCCCCGGGGTCGAGATCGTCGACCTGTCGAACGTGATCCGCCCAATGCGACGCTCCAAGGATCTTGATGAAATCGAAACCCTCCGCCGGGTCATGAAGGCGGGCGAAGCGGCCTTCGCGGCGACCTTGCTCGAAGTGAAGCCGGGGATGACCGAACTGGACGCCTACCTCGTCGCGCACAACGCCGCCCTCCGGTCGCTCGGCGAGCGGGCGATCGTCTACGGCGACGTCGCCTCCGGCCCCCGGACCGCGACCGACAAGGGCGGACCGCCGACAGGTCGGGTCATCGAAGTGGGCGACCTCATCCTTCTCGACTTGTCGGTTGTGTCCGAAGGCTATCGAGGCGACTTCACCAACACCTTCGTCGTCGGGGGCGAACCCACCCCCGAACAAACCCGCCTATTCAACGCCTGCGCCCAAGCCCTCGAAGTGGCCGAAAGCCACCTCAAACCGGGCACGGTCGCCCGAGCCGTCGACACCGCCGTCCGGGCCCACTTCGACTCCCTCGGCCTCCTGGATGCCTTCCCGCACCACACCGGCCACGGGATCGGCCTCGGCCACCCCGAACCCCCCTACTTCGTCCCCGAAAGCGATGAAATCCTGATCGTCGGCGACGTGGTGACGGTCGAGCCGGGCTTGTATGTCGAAGGAGTCGGCGGAATCCGGGTCGAGCGGAATTACCTGATCACTGAGTCGGAGTTCGAGACGCTGTCGAACCACCGGATCACGCTAAAGCCTTGATCAAGGCGACCGTGATTTTCTTGAGAGCCGATCCGGACGGACCACGATGGCGAAACGAAGTGTCTTCAGAAAGTTCATCAAAGAACTCAAGAGGGAATGGCGGTCGACTTTTCCTTCAATCCGACCGCTCGAAACGAGGCTCCACGAGTTCCTCCCGAAAGCGAGTACGTTCCACACCGGGCAGGCCCAACCGTCGGGTTTGCAGGTTTTCCTCGCGTTTCAGCACTCGCCGAAGGCGTGGGAAGTCGACCGGTTCACGATCAATGTCGTGCTCTCGGAGCGGATGGGAGCGCCCGAGGATTGGAACGGTTCGGGCGCGTTGGGCGACATCCCTATGAGTGAAGGGAGTTATCGAATCGGCTTCCTGGTAGGGAAGACGGACAAGTGGTGGCATCTATCGGACGAAAAATCGTTCTGGATTGACGAATCCGGCGACGATTGGTCCCTCGATTTGCCGTTTCCCGATGATGTCGCCCCCCGCAGCGGGTGGGAACCTGCAAGTTATGACGATAGCGAGGCAGTTATTCGCGAGGCGGTTGCTGATGTCAGCCGCGATGTCGGTGTTGTGCTCTGCAAGCTGAACATCACATCCGAGTCAAAAAACTCGGCAACGCTCGACTCATGATGCTGGCGACCGAGCTTGCGGGTGTCGCCTCCGAAGGCGAGCGGTCTTTGAACCGTGCAGGACTATTTTCCTGAAAGAACATTCAGCCAGGTCTCCAAATCTTGATGAAGCTGATCGTAGGTGATGCAGTGCATTTTTTTGCTGGCGACGACCACGGATTCGCTCCTCCAGTGGAACCGTTCGCGTAGGTCCGGCCTCACCAGGTCGCGGTCACGGCCGATCACGAGGATCATGTTGTAATCGATGAAGTCGGAACCAAATCTGGTCTTGTAAGCCGTGTTTCCCTGATTGTTTTCGATCCATAAAATCCAGTCGATGAGCTGGCTATAGCCGTGCTCGAAGCGGGACGACCACTCCGAGGTTTGCTTTGCGGAGGATCTGAAGATGCTGGTTGACTTGGCATCCTCGAACTCGAAGAAACAGTACTGACTGCTCGCCTGACTCCCAACCACCAAGTCGGCGTAGTGGTCGCCGAAGATGCTGAACTCGCGGGCGATCCCGACGTCCCGGAGGCTCATCTTGAAGTTGTACAGTCCCATCAAGACGCAGAGCTGTTCGCTCGCGGTGAAGAAAGGCAAGACGTCGCCGGCCTCGCCAAGATCACCTTGGCCCTTCTCGCCGAGCAGTTTACCGAAGTCCTTCAACTCCGACCGGGCTTTTTTCTTGTCCAACGACCGTTGGGCGAAAAAACTCATCGTGGGGTGTCGGGGGATTTGTTAAAGTCGGGTTTGCGAGCGTTGATCCCAGGTGTCGGACCGTACTGGTCCAACACTTCTTCGAGCATCAGGGAGACAACGACGATGTTGTTTTGATCTTTCGTATAGATGATCCGGAGCCCACCCGGAGCTGGGAGCGAGAAGAACCGGCTCCCTTCCGCCAACCTCCGACCTTGATCGATCTTGGCGACAAAGGATTCCTTGCTCTCCAGGATCTTGCCGATCGCCTTCCTCTCCTGGTCCTTCAGCGCATCAAGGCCGATCAAGACGCTGCGTTCGACTTTGAAGTTTTGAACGGGTTGCTCGACGGTCGCCATCAGTTCCGCCTCCGTTGGATCAGGTCCCCGACGAGATCATTGTACATCCAGATCATGGCAAGCGGAACTATCGGTCCGCTGGACCGGATGGGACTTGCGGGATGACAGCAACATGATTCAAAGGTCGGGCAGTTGCCAGTTGATCGGGGTTTGGCCGATCGACTCCAGGGCGGCGTTGATCTTGGAGAAGGGTTTGCTTCCGAAGAACTTGACCGCCGAGAGCGGCGAGGGGTGCGCGGCGGTGAGGATCGGGTTCTTGGTGGGGTTGATCAGCTTGGCTTTCTTCTGGGCGTAGGCCCCCCAGAGGGCGAAGACGACCGGCTCGGGGCGCTCGTTGAGGGCCATGATCGCGGCGTCGGTGAATTTCTCCCAACCCTTGTCCTTGTGCGAGTTCGCCTCGTGCGCCCGGACGGTCAGGACGGCGTTGAGGAGCATGACCCCCTGCTCGGCCCAAGGGACGAGGTCGCCGTTGTTGGGGATCTCGCAGCCGAGGTCGGTCTTCAACTCGCGGAACATGTTGGCCAAGGATGGTGGCGGCTTGACGCCAGGCTTGACCGAGAAGCAAAGCCCGTGCGCCTGGCCGGTCCCGTGGTAGGGGTCTTGGCCCAAGAGCAAGACTTTCACCTGGTCATAGGGGGCGAGCTTGAAGGCGTTGAAGACGTCTTCCTCGGGCGGATACACCGGATGCTCGGCGCGTTCCCGGGCCACGAACGCCTGGAGTTGCTCGTAGTAGGGGCGGGAAAACTCTTCGAGCAGGGCGGCTCGCCACGACTCGGGCAACGGTTCGGGGCTCATCGACTTTTCTCCTGCTGTTGATCCATCCGAGGTCCGACCATCTTGCCCGGATCGCGGTGGCGAAACAACCCGTCGGATCGCTTCACCCACCCTCGGCGGGTTGGCTGTCATCCGCTTGTTCCTGATGATTGTGGGCGTGAGGCGAGGTCGGCCCGAAGACCAGGAGGATCAAGAGCCAGACGATCAAGACGTTCCTCGCGTTATAGGCGAGGATCACCCAGAGGCTCGTCCTGGGCAGGTAGTTCAAGGCGGATGGTGCCAGGAGGGTCGAGGCGCAAACGCTCGCGAATAGCCGGCGGCCTCGGCGACCGACCGGGGCTTCCAAGGCCGCCATGAAGGGGATGAGCCAGATCAGGTACTGGGGCGAGAACACCTTGCCGGTGACGATGAACGCGAGGATCACCGCCCCGGAATACCGGATGGTTTCGCCCGTCCCTCGGCGGGCGAAGACCCAGCAGACGGCGAGGATCGTCCCGGCCTGGAGGGGAAAAACCCCTCGGAGGAGGAACCCAGACCAAGGGGTGATCGACGAGAACGAGCCGTGGTCGCGCGAGATCACGATCTCGGCGCCGACGATCTTCGCGGCGAGCATCTGCAAGCCCGAGCCGAGGCTCCCGTACTCGAAGCCGCGCCCGGAGTGATAGCCGATCGACTTCGAAACTCCCTCGACTCCGCAGATCGAGAACCAGGCCGCGACTCCGAGGATCGAGGTCAAGGCGAACGCCAAGGCCCCCGACGGTCGCCGCCCCCGCTTCCAATCCCCGACCGAGGCGACCAGCGCGATCGCCGCCGGGTAGATCTTCAGCAGGGCGCCGATCGCCGAGGCCAGGCCGCCCAGAGTCCCCCGGTTCGAGGACCACCAGACGGCCGCCGCGAAGCCGACGAGCATCGGCGCCGCATCGTAACGGGTGACGACCAGGCGGCAGAGGATCAGGACGAACACCGTGTACCAGGCGAGCCGCGCCGGGACCCGCCCCGGCCCTTCCCTCCGCTCGACCCATCGGGCGACGAGCAGGACGGCCAAGCCGTTGCAAAGCAACATCTCGACGGCGAGGGCGACCTTGAACTCGACGACGTTCTTGGCGAAGGCGGCGGGCGCCAGGAACAGCGGGATCGACAGCGGGGGATATTCGACCAGGTAATCGCGGTAGGGGACCTTCCCCAGCCAGGCTTGGGTGCCATATCGGTAATAAGCGTCGGTGTCGTCCGTCCCCGTTCGCAACTTGGCCACGGAAATCAGGAACGCCGGCGCCGACTGGATCGCCGCGGCGATCAGCCCGAGGGTGAGCCAATTCCGCCTGATGGGCCGGCCTAATCCAATCACGATCACGCCCCATTTCCAATTCTCTTCAAGGCGAAGTCCCAAGCCTCAACACCCGAGATGAGGAGATTTCATCAAGGCGACCGGTGGAGGATACCAGTCGAGCCGCTCGGAAAGAACATTTCGGGTCGGAAGGTGAAGGGCCGGCTCTTTCGGAAAGCGCGCGGTGCCCGGCGTTCGCTTCCAGCCTTCGGACCGGCCTTGTTCCTTCGATGGCGGGGACCAGTTCGCGGAAGAAAGCTTCCCCCGGTGGATTGGTGTCCTAGGTTCCTCATAACTTCGGGTCAAGCAAACTTCTTGATCGTCGAGTCGGTTCGCGTCCGAGGGTGGACCCGGCCTATTCCATGAAAGAGGAGGGATGGTGATGGCGGAGGCTCCCGGTTCCGGCGGATATTCGATCGCGGCCGTCTCGAAGTTGACCGGGATCAGTTGCCATGCGCTTCGGGTCTGGGAGCGGCGCTACGGGTTTCCAACCCCCGAGCGGTCGGCGTCGGGGCATCGTCGCTATCCGACCGAGCAGGTCGGCGCCCTCAGGGAGATCGCGACCCTGGCGCAGGCCGGGCACTCGATCGGCGACCTGATCGAAGGACATCGCGCCGGGGGCCTCCCGGGTCGCTCGGTCCCCGAAGGGAAAGCGGCCGAGCTACCCCCGTCGACGGTAGTGCTCGACCTGCTGTCGAACGGCGACCTCGTCGGCGCCCAAGCGGTCCTGGATCGGTTCCTCGCCCGGTTGGCGCCGCTGGAGATGGTCGAGCGGATCATCGAGCCGGTCCTGGTCGAGGTGGGCGAGCGCTGGTTTCGCCGGGAAAGCTCGATCTATCAGGACCGATGCGTGGTGGGCTGCGTGTTCAGCCAGCTCAACCGCTTGCTCGAACAGGCTCGACGGCTCAACCACAACCCCGGGCGTCGCGTCCTGATCGGGGCCGTCCAAGGAGAGCTGCACGAGGGGGGCGTCCTGATGCTCAGCCTGGCCCTCGAACTGGCCGGGTTGCGAGCGATCCCGATCGGCACCGACGTCCCAATCCTCGAATTCCAGAAAGCCGTCGAGGTCTGGAAGCCCGACGCCTTGGCACTTTCGTTCGTCTTGTCGAGGAACATCAACAAGCGATTCGCCGAGTTGGCGTCGATCACCTCGGTCCCGGTCTTCGTCGGCGGGCGGAGCATCGTCAACCACCAAGGCTTGGCCCGTCGGTTCGGCTTGATCCCGTTGACCGGCTCGCTCGCGGCCGCCTCGGCCGAGTTGGTCGCGGAGACCGAGCGATGGTACGACCGACGCTCTCGGGTCCGGTCGCACAACCACGGACCCGAGAGCGCCACACCAGCCCGCTGGAGCAGGATGCTCGATAGAAATGCTTGAGCGGGAGTCAACTCGTTCGATCAACGAAAAAGCGATGTTCCCACCTTTCGGGGAAACATCGCCGATAGCTTATCGATCTTTGGTCATCGACCAGGAACGGCTTCTCAGCGTCCTGGGTCGATGAGACCGGGGAACTTAGGCTTGGGGAGCGGCTTTGACCGGGGCCTGGGCCGCCGGGTAGACCTTGGCCGGGGCCTGCATCGTCGGCATCACCTTGGCCGGGGCCTGGGGTGCCGGGGCGGCCTTGGCCGGGGCCTGCATCGTCGGCATCACCTTGGCCGGGGCCTGGGGTGCCGGGGCGGCCTTGGCCGGGGCCTGCATCGTCGGCATCACCTTGGCCGGGGCCTGGGGTGCCGGGGCGGCCTTGGCCGGGGCCTGCATCGTCGGCATCACCTTGGCCGGGGCCGGGGCCTGGGGTGCCGGGGCCACTTTCGTCGGGGCCACGGCGACCGGCATCACCTTGGAAGGAGCCTGCGGGGAAGCCATGACGGTGGCCTTATTGTGGTGGCCGAGATTCACACCGCTCAAGGCCAAAAGCAAAACAACGCTGGTCATCGCGACGTCCTCAGAGGATTGGTAGGGTCATCCCAACAGATCGATCGATCATTCGCTTCAAACTTCAATCCCCGGTGATATGGCTCGGAACCGTCGCGGATAATAACCGCGTTGGGACTCGCCAACACCACTGCCCCGGCGAAGCGGCTCGCTGCGAAGGCCAGACCCCATCCTTTAGAGGAAGGGGTGGTCGAGGCCGCGAGTTGGCCCTCTTCGACACGCAACGGGAACCCGTCTCACGTTGGCCTCGGGACCGCGGTGGAAGCCTCGGGTCGGTCATCATGGCCGGCCCTCGGCTCCACCACTGGGGTGGCCACGGTTATTCATCGGCAGGCGGGGGCGCCGCGCTCACCCCGGGCTTTGAGAAATTCGAGGATTGGCGAGTTTGGCGGGTAATAGGGGAAATGGCGTGGCCTAGCAGTCTGGTGAACCAGCCGAGCCGATTTTCGATCGACAACGTGGTGGCACTCTGCCGAACTGTTGGTGAGTATCCAACAGGGATGAAGCTCCTGCCGTGGTTTTCGCTATGATAGCGAGGGGCACGGACGAGAAGCGTGGCGGGTCGAAAATCATCGGTAACCGGGAGGCAGCATGCGTATCGGCTTCAGGCTCGTGGGGGTGATCGTCGGCGCCGCGTTGGTCGCGATGGGTGCGGCGACGACGGCCTCGGCGGCGGGACCCGGCGAGGAGGTCAAACACGTCCCATTGGGCGGGACCTTGACGGGCCAGACGGGCGATCGATATTTCGGGGTTTATGTCCCGACCCGCTTCGGCGGCAACCTCACGATCACCCCAAGCTCGGGGACCGTCGAGGAGATCGTCGGGCCGGACAACAAGCCGCGAGCCAACGGCGACGAGACCAAGGTGGACGGCCAGGGCTGGTACCGATTCAAAGTGGTCAACGCGGAAGAGGGGAAACCTTATTCGGTCGAGACCAAATTCGTCCAGGTGGCCCAGAGCCGTCGGTTGCCTTGGAATTTTTATTACTGGCCGACCAAGTCGGACGCCATTCATGAACCCTGGTCGGGCGGCAACGCTCGGGTCGACACGATGCAACCCTTCGGCGACGATCAGATGGTCGCCACCCCCGGCGGTTACATCGCTCCGGGACAGGACATCGTCCGGGCCGGTCCCAACGGCCTGCTCGAAACCCCGGTGGCCCCCGGCGACACCAGCACCTGGTTCCCCAACCTCTACGACGACCTGACGTTCCGGGGGGCCGACGGCACCTTGTTCGCCACCCCCTCGCCGATGCTCAAGTATGACCAGCTCTTCAACAGTTCGGCGAGGAACTGGGAAGCGGCCAACAGCCAGAACCAGGACATCCAGCGCTGGCCCGGCCACTGCCTGGGCGGTGCCGTCGCGTCGATCTCGCTCAACGAGCCAAGCCCCAGCCCCGGTTCGGGCTTCACCAAGGACGAGCTCAAAGCCCTCTGGGCCGAGCTTGGCGAGAACCACTACAACCACCAGATCGGCGACTACGCCATCGACATCCCTCCCGGCCCTCCTCGGCTCGGTTACGACATCACCGACCAGTTCGTCCCCCGGTTCCACAACATGCTGGAAACCCACATCAAAGGGAACAAGCAAAACCTCCTCGGCAACCTCCGGGCCTTCCCGCCCCGGGGGACGATGAACGAGGTCTGGAACCACGGGATCGGCAAGTACACGGCGACCTACCACGCGGTCCCCGGCAAAGGCGAGCGGTCGGTCCGGCTCGAAGTCGAGCTGCAAGCCAACTCGGGCTCGAACCTCAACGAGGGTGATCCGAAGCCCCGGATGGTCAAGTACGAGTATGTCCTGGTTTACGGGCTTGATGGCCGGGTCGACCAGACCAACCCGAGCGCCGCGGACTGGATCTCGGTGGGCGGCGAGGCGATGTTCTGCCCGCTCAACATGCTCGAAGTCAACCAGACCCGATGGGCCGGCCACAACCCCTACATCACCGAGGGGCAAGTCCGGTCGGTGGACATGGCCAACGGCGGCGGTTACGGGAGCTTCGCCCGATCGGCCCCGCCCACCTGGCGGCCCGTCAACACCTATGAAGCGGGTCGAGTCCCGATGTTCGCGTCCCGCCCCAACGCCATCGGCGACCCTTCGGCGGCTTCACCTCGTCGAGGCTTGTTCCAGCTCTTCCGAGGCCGTTGATCCGCTTCCCTTGGCCTGACAGCATTGGCCCCCCGCTCCCGCCCTGCCCTCCTCGGTCCCGATCGATCGTCCTCCACCAGCCTCGGCGGGGAGGTTCGCCCCCTTCCTCGGGATGCGAACCACCCCGCCGAGGTTTCCGCATGAGTCGATCGATCGGGAAACAGCAAACTTGGCGAATTTGAGGGGAATACCGCCCGAGAATCGGTCGACCGGTCGAAGTCTGGCCAACTCGACCCTACCCCGACGGTTTACCTGTCCGTCCGGGTTTCCCGGTTCGGAATTTTCGTCACGGTCGTTCAAGTTCGCCGAGTGTTTTGGTCGATGAGGAAAGCTAGGCGGATCTTATTGCCAGGCGACCGCGGTTGGTCCCCTTTTGGCGAATCAGACTCAACACCGCCGACCCGGATCGCCGAAGCTGGCGAACGAGGGGGCTTTCGTCATGACCCAGATCCTCGAACCTTTGACCTGTTCGACCCCGGCGCGTCGTCGGGCTTTGCCCGCGGCGCCGGTTTTGATTCGAGTTCCCGCGCTCTCTCCCGCGAAGGTCGGAGGGGAACGCTCGCAAATCCGCCGTCGTCGCCTCCGACGCGAGGTTCGAGTCGCGGGCTGCTGGCTGCTTGCCTTGATCCCGCCTTCGGTGGCATGCGCCACCTGGGGCGGCACCCGACCCCCTTCGCTGTTGGCGATCAACTCTCCCGATCGGCCCGCTTTCGTGGTGGGCTCGCCGGGATCACCCCAACGAGCGATCACCCTCTCGCTGGAACCGGTCCGAGCGGCCCAGCCGTTCGAGCTTTCCAAAAGCCCGGTCTTCCTTTCGGGCCGGCTCCTCCCGGCCGACACCTCCGAGGAGCCGACGCATGGGGGATATTGATCAAGCCCTGGCCCGCGCCTACGCCAGGCGCGGGCCGGTCGGCGATCCCTCGAACCTGCCCGCTCCCCACTTCCAGGTGGGCGGGCCGCCGGTCGAGGCGACCGCCCTCTCGCCGCTCCCGGACGATCGAGCCGCTTCCGCCGCCGAGTTCGACTCGGAGACCTTCGCCACCCTCCAGTGGCCGGCGACGGTCCGCGCCCTGGAGCGCGAGCATGGCCCTCGGTTCGAGCAACTGGCCGACGCCTTGGTGACGGCTCGCGATTCGGGCCGGGTCCGCTCGCTGTTCTTCACCAGTTGCCATCGGTCCGAAGGCCGGACCACGCTGGTCCTCGGCCTGGCCCGAGCCTTGGCCCGTCGACCGGGCCGGACCATCCTCGTCGATGCCGACCTATCGGGTCCGATGCTCGCCCGTTCGCTCGGGCTGCGTCCCCGCTTCGGCCTCGACGACGTGCTTGACGGTTCCGCCTCGATCGCCGACGCCGTGATCGACGCCCCGGACGACCACCTTTCGGTCTTGCCGCTCAGATCGGCCGTGGCCCGACCGCGCGAGATGCTGGTCAGCTCGGCCTGGACGACCGCCCTGGCCCGGCTCCGCCGCGACTTCGACCAGGTCTTGATCGACGGCAGCCCGCTGTTCGCCGGCTTGAACGCGGTCGCCCTGCCCCGGTCGATCGACGCGGCGATCCTGGTCCACCACCGCAAGCTCACCGGCGACCGCGCCGTGCTCCGGGCCCGAGAAGTCCTCGAAGCGGGCGGAATCCCCCTGCTTGGGCTGGCCGAGACATTTGTCTGAACCGGCTCCCGGGAATACCCACATGGCAGGATCGCAGGTTGCAAAGCCTTGAACCTACGACGTGTGATCCGCAAATCAATGCTTTAGACCAGGCCCGGAAATCATGACAGATCGCAAATTGCAGATTGCAAAGGAAAATTCGAGTAGAGCCATGCTTTGCAATCTGCAATCCTGCAATTTGCCATTCGGATTTCCTTTGCGATTTGCGATCTGTCATTTGTGATGAACTTTCGGGATTGGTCCAGGATTGCGGCGAAGGACAGGGAGGTTCTCCGTTGTATGAAGCCTATTTCGGCCTCAAACCCCGACCGTTCGCCGACTCTCCGGGCGGTCCGAGCGACGTCGCCCTGCCGAGCCGGGACGTGGTCCGACGCCGGCTCCGGTACAGCCTGGATCAAGGGCGGGGGCCGGTCCTCCTGGTCGGCCCTCCGGGCACGGGCAAAACCTTGCTGGCTCGTGCGCTCGGGGCCGACCTCGGGCTTCGGACGGTCCACCTGACGTTCCCGGTCATGCCCGCCGCCGACCTCGTCGCGTTCCTGGCCGACGAGCTGGGGTCGCCCGCGATCGGTCCGGGAGGAACCGGTTGGAACGGGTCGATCCGCCGGCTCAAGGCCGGGCTGGCGTCGGCGGCCGCTCGCGGCGATCGGGCGCTCCTGATCGTCGACGAAGCCCACCTGATCGAAGACCCGTCGACGTTCGAGGTCCTCCGGCTGGTGCTCAACTTCGCCAGCGAAGGGCCGCCCGACCTGGCGCTTCTCCTGGTGGGCGGACCCGAGGTCGTGGCCAATTTGCCCCCCTCGCTGGCCGATCGCCTGGCCGCGCGGTCGTTCCTGGGACCTTTGACGCTGACCGAGTCGTCGAGCTACGTGCTCGGTCGGTTGGAAGTCGCGGGGGCTTCGAGGCCCCTGTTCGACCCCGCCGCGCTGGCCGAGCTGCACCGGAGCGCCGAAGGGTTCCCGCGTCGGCTCAACCGCCTGGCCGACCTGGCCCTGCTGATCGCCTACGCCGAAGGGCGCGAGGCCGCCGAAAGCTCATGCGTCCTGGCCGCCGCCCTCGACTCGCCGCTCGACCTCCTGGCGGCTTGACTCTCGGAGCCGCATCCGTTCGCCGTTGCGGATGATGGCACATGTGTTGCTCTTCGATGCGGCGACCACTCCGCGAAGCGACGCCGACCGTCATGCTTCCGCCGCTTTTGGCGATCCAACCCGGGAGACACGTTCATGGCCGCAACCAGGAAAGCGAAGCCCAAGGCGTCGGCTTCCACGTCGGAGAAGAAACCCTCGCCCGATTCCGCATCCAAACCTAAGCCCAAGCCGAAGGCCGCGAAGTCCGAGTCTAAGCCTAAGCCCAAATCTTCGTCGTCGAAGTCGCATTCGTCCGAAGACACCTACACCGACCCCAAGCTCCGCGACCGGCTCAAAGCGGAGATCACGGCGGGCGATAAGGGAGGCAAGCCGGGCCAGTGGAGCGCCCGGAAGGCCCAGCTCCTGGCGCACGAGTACGAGAAAGCGGGCGGCGACTACAAGAACGGCGAAAAGAAGAAGACCGAATCGCAGCGACACCTCGACTCATGGACTGAGGAAGATTGGAAAACCTCCGACGGCAAGCCCGCCGACCGCGAAGGGGGGACCACCCGATACCTCCCCGACAAAGCTTGGGAAGAACTGACCCCGGCCCAGAAGAAAGCGACAAACGACAAGAAGCAAGCCGGCTCGAATCAAGGGAAGCAATTCGTCGCCAATACCGAAGATGCCAAAACCGCTCGAAAATCCTCGTCGAAGTCGTCCCCTTCGGACTCGGCGACGAAGTCCAAACCCAAGGCTCAAACCAAGCCGAAAACCAAGGCGGCAACCCCCAAGGCTCGCAAAAAGTCTTCGGAATAAGCGGGATCAAGGCTTCATACCGATCCCAGAAATTCATTGCGTATCGCAGATTGCAGATCGCAAAGTAAAGTCGATCAGGGCAATAATTTGCAATTTGCAATCCTGCAATTTGCCATGCGGGAAATTCCTGGGAACCGTATCAAGGCTTGATCCCGACCATTGCGGGTTGCTTGGCGAAGAGTTCTCGGAACGAAGGTTCGCCGTGCAAGCTAGTCAGGTCGGGGTCGTCGCGAACCGTCGATGCCGCGATCCCCGACTGCACCGCTCGCCGGAGGTAACCGATCGCCCGGTCGGAGAGGTTGGGGTCGTGGTGATGTTTGTCGTAAAGCGCCAGGCTGCACGCCGCGTTGTACAGGCGGTTCGCCGTTGGATTTCGGATCAATCGATCCACGTCTCCGACCACGGCGGGGTCTCCGAGCGACCCCCGAAGCCAGGCGCAAAGCTCGACGGCGTCGACCCGGTTCGGGTCGCTTTCGAGGCAAAGCAGCGCCAGGCGAAGCGACTCCCGGGGTTTGCTCAACCGACTCAAGCGCGCCAGGCCGAGCAACGCCCCCGGGTGCTTCGAGTCGACCATGAGGATCTGGCGGAAGTCGGCCTCGGCGGCGGCCGGGCGGGAGATCAATCGGAGCGTCCCCCGGGCGATCCGAGGCAGGATGGCGTTGGGGTGCTCGGCGACCAACCCGTCGAGCAGTCGCCCCGCCTCGTCCTTCCGGCCCGCTTGCCCGAGCGCCTCGCCGAGCGCGGCCTGGGTGTCGGTGTCGCGTCGCCCCTTGGCCACGGCGCGCGTCAGGTCGTCGACGGCCGCCGACGCATCACCCAGCTCCAGGGCGACACGCCCCCGGTTGGCCAGGGCATCGACCATCGAGTCGTCGGCTTCCAACGCCCGGTCGTAAGCGGCCCTCGCCTCGATCAAACGACCGACCCTCCCCAGCGCCAACCCCCGGTTGACCCAGGGCCAGGCGAACCGGGGGGACAGCACGGTGCAGACGGCGAAGTCGCCCGCCGACTCGGTGAACCGCTTCTGGTCGAAGTGGCAAAGCCCCAGCGCGAACCAGGGCCAGAACCCTTGGGGGGTCAGCCCGACCGCCTTGATCAACGCCGCTTCCGCCCGGTCTGGCTCCCCTTTGGCCAGCAGGGCGGTCCCCAGGAGGTAATAATCGCGGCCGGACGACGGCGAGATCGCGTCGCGGCGGGTCCGGTCTTCGGCCGCCCGCTTCAGGTCGCCGATCTTGGCGAGGTAGTTCGCCCGGTCGTCGTAGAGCGTCAAGGTGGGGCTGGGGTCGATCGCCTCGGCGCGATCCAACCAGGCGATCGCCCGCTTGACCGCCCGCCGCTGTTCTTCGGGGGAGTGGGTCCGGTCGGCCAGGTAGGTCCGGGCCCGGGCCAGCAGCAGGATCACCTCGGCGAAGTCTCGTCGGACCGCCGACTGCTCGTCGGCCGGCAAGGCTTCGACCCAGCCTCGGGCCGGGCGCTTGTCGGTCGGGTCGAGGGTGATCCCCGCTTGTTCGAGCGTTTCCTCGGCCAGGGTGATCCCCCGGCCCAGGGTTTCCGCCGGGCCGCCCACCGTGTTGAGCAGGAACTGGCATTCGGGAAACCGCGACTCGAACCCCTTGAGCCGGAGCCGCGCCGAGACGTTGGTCAGGTGACTGCTGACCGACCAGGTCGCCCCGCCCAGGCCGACGAGGAGGGCGATCCCGACCAGGCCGACGCTCGACGCGCCCGTGACCCGGGGGTTCCGCCGGAGCCACTTGCGGACCCGCCCTCGCAAGGTGGGCTCGCAGGTGTATTTGAGCGGTTGGTCGTCGAGGAACCGGCGGAGGTCTTCGGCGAAGTCGCCCGCCCGGGCGTGGCGGTGGTCGGGGTCGGGGTGGAGGCATTTGCGGACCACGGCGTCGAGGTCGCGCGGCACGCTCGGGTTGACCGACCGGAGCGAAGGCGCCCCCGCTTTCCGATCGACGTACATCGCCCGGATCGTTTCGAGGATCGGCCGGTTCGGTTCCGGCTCGGCGAACGGGCGGTGCCCGGCGATCATCTCGAAGAGGATCAACCCCAGCGCATAGATGTCCGACCGCTCGTCGACCTCCTCGGGCCGGCTGGTCCCGTCGGGGTGAAATGCGTCGAGGTGTTCGGGGGCCATGTAAGGCAGGGTGCCGCCCATCCGGACTTTGTCGTCCCCGTCCGCCTTCGCCGAGGTGTCGGCCGCCAGGTTGAAGTCGAGGAGCATCGGCGTCCCGTCGGCGGCGATCAAGATGTTCGACGGCTTCAGGTCGCGGTGCATCAGGCCGTGCGAATGCGCGTGTTCGAGCCCTTCGGCCAGCCGGGCCATGATCCAGACGGCGGCCCGGACGAAGTTCGCCTCGCGCAAGAAGCAACGCGCCGGCTGCACGGGTTCGCGGTCGTCGTCGCTCTCCGGTTTGCTCCGGGGCCAGGCCCGCGAGGCCGCCGCGATCGACCGGGACAGCCGGGGGATTCGGTCGAGGAACGACGACTTCGGCGCCGGCGCCCTGTCACTTTCGAAGATCCGCATCCCGAGCGGGTCGCTCCCCGAGCCAGGCTCCTCGGCGACCGCCGAGCCGAGCAGGTCGTCCGGGCTCGCGGTGGAACCGGGGGGTGGCTCTCCGAGTCGGTTCCACCGGAGCAACCTCAAGGAACCGGAATGCGCCGAGGGGAGGTCGGTCGCCCGTCGTCTCGGCGATCTCGCGCCGATCTGTTCGCTCTGGGGCGGCCGACCGATGGCGTCGAGGGCCTTGATCAGGCTTCGCTTCTCGGTTTCGGATCGCTGGGCCTGGGTGGCTTCGAGCACCTGGGCGAGGTTGGCCCCGCCGAAGTAGGGCATGCACATCACCCGAAGCCCGGTGAGCGGGTCGTCGTGGACCGAGTGGATCGGGACGATATTCGTGTGCTGGAGCCGGGCCAGGAGGTGGGGCTCGTCGCCTTCGGGCTTGGTGATCTTCAAGGCGACCAGTCGGTTGGCCAGGAGCGACTCCTCGGCGAGGAACACCCGACCGAACGCCCCCCGGCCCAGCTCGGAAAGCAGGCGGAACCCGGCGATCCAGTCGCCGATCTGGGGGAACCGGATGCCTTGGCCATTCTTGGCCGACACCCTCGCGCCGGGTTTGACGGATTCCTGAGCTTGATTCGCGCCATCGAAGCCGCTCATCGTCCGGTTGGGGTCGACGGAGATCGGGTCGTTTTCGGTAGGGAACCGGAAAGCGGCCATCGGCCCGGCCAGGTCCCGCATCAACGACCGCGACGATGCGGGGCCGGCGTTGGCGGGCGGCCCGGCGGGAGCTTCGGACCAGGTTCGGGTCAGGTCCCTATGGTCGTTGGCGGCGGCTTCGAGCTTCAAGGACCGGCCTGGATTCCAATCCCAGCAGAGGTCGTCGTCATCGGGTTGGGTCAAAGGGGTCCTCCTTTTCTTCGCTTGCTCACCAGGAACGGAATCCGGGCCCGCCGTGGCCGGAGCGACGGTCTGCCAACCCAAAGGTTTCGTAGGTCACGGGCCGTCGCCTGTCCAGCCGTCCGGCGCCGGAGGTCTTGAAGTGTCACCGAGCCCAAGCCGGATCGGAAGAAAGGTCGAGCCGTGCCCTCGCGGGCCGAATGGACGAGCCTCGACCGGGTGTAGCTCTCGAATCTGGAGTTTTATCGGGTTCAAGAATTGCAAATTGCAGGATCGCAAATCGCAAAAGCTTGAAAGACCTTGGTTTCTGATTTTTTTGCGATCTGCGATCCTGCGATTTGCAACCTGAATCTCCAGATTCGAGAGTTATACCCGCCTCGACCCGGCGCGAGCGCGGGGGGCGTCCCGCAAGTTGCCAACGGGTGATTGGTGACCTAATGGTTGGAAAGGGAAAGCGGTGATCCGGCCGGTCTTCCTCGACCGTCTTGTCGCCCGTCGATCGAGGAGTTTTCTGGCCATGCTTGCGTCCAACACCCAAACCAACGCGGGTCCCGGCTCGTCGTCGTCGAGTTCGAGCGATGAAGCGACCGCCCGCCGCCTGGCCCGCGAGTTCTCGGCGCCGGTGGGCTTGCTCGACCCGCAGACCCTGGTTTGGCGGGTCCGGCTCGGCCGCGAGTGGGACAGTTTCCCCAGCGGCGACGCGAGCCTGACGGCGGTCCTGGCCTCGGGGCTGCTCTGGCACGGGCGGGTCGCGCTCTGGCGGCCGGGTCGGATCGCCGGGCCTTGCTGGCTCTGTCTGCCGGTGCCTCGGCCCGACGGGTCCGACGCGGTCGCGCTGGTGGGATTCGCCGGATCGGCCGAGTCGGCGACCAACTGGGGGCCGTTCTGCCCCGAACGAGCCCTCAGGGCGTGGGGGCAGTCGGTGGCCGACGGCCTCCGGGGCGAAGCGTTCCCCCGGGTCGCCTCGGCCAATTCGCAGTATCGGGGCGAAGGGGAAGACCGACTCCTGACCGCGCGCTTGATCCGCCGACTCCGCGTCTCCGACCCCCCCGAGCGGTTCCAGGACCTCGCCCTCCAGGCCCTGCGCTCGGCGCTCAAGGTGGCGGCGGTCGCCTGGGTCCCGTCGCAGGCCAACGAGCCGACCGTGGTCGTCGGCGAGGTCAAGGGCGTCGTCGACAAGGACTACCGCTGGTTCGTCCCGCTCGATCGGCCCGACAGCATCCTGCTCAACAACGAGCCCGACCCGCACAGTCCCGCCGGGATTCGCCGGGCCGTCGCCGTCGCCGCCGACGCGCAAACCCCGATCGGCTGGATCGTCGCCGTCAACCCGGTCGACGACCGCCGGTTCGCCGCGTCCGAGGTCGAACTGATCCGCCCGGTCGCCTCACTCGTCGGCACCCAGAGGACCAACGGTCGGCTCTACGGCGAGCTCAAGGAGCTCCTCTTCGGCGTGATCCGGTCGCTGACCTCGGCCATCGACGCCAAGGACCCTTACACCTCGGGGCACTCCGAGCGGGTCGCCCGGATCGCCGTCAGGCTCGCCGAGGAACTCGGTCTTTCGGCCAACGAGCGCGGCGACCTCTACCTGATGGGCCTGCTCCACGACGTCGGCAAGATCGGGATCAACGACACCTTGCTCAAGAAGATCGAGCCGCTGACCCCCGAAGAATACCGGATCATCCAGTCGCACGTCAGCATCGGCATCCACATCCTGTCCGACCTCAAGAAGCTCCAGCACCTCCTGCCGGGCGTCGCCCACCACCATGAGAACTACGACGGGACCGGCTACCCCGACCGCTTGAAGGGGGAGGCCATCCCGTTCTCGGCTCGAATCCTCGCCGTGGCCGACGGGTTCGACGCGATGTCGAGCACTCGCCCTTACCGGAGGGGGATGACCCCGAGGGCGATCGACGAGATCCTCCGCAAAGGCGCCGGGGTCCAGTGGGATGCCCGGGTGGTGGACGCCTTGTTCGCCTGCCGGTGCGACCTCGAACAGATCCGCCAGAAGGGCCTGGGCGAGAGCCTCCAGCGGGCCATCAACGACACCGTCGGCCGTTCTTGAGGGGAACGCCGCCGGAGCGTCACGACGATCGGGCCGGGTCCGGGCCGGACTGGGTCGGGGCGACGGGAGCGGGGTCGGGAGCCAGGGCGGGAATCCCCCGGAAGTTCCGGTCGAGCTGGATTCGGAACGCGGTCCGGGCGTCGTCGCGGAGGCGACGTTCGATCTCGGGGTCGCGCCGGTCGGTGGTGGCCAGCCGCCCCGCGATGTAGGCCGGGAGGTCGGGGAGCGGCGACCGGGTTTGCGCGAAGACGCGGGTTTGCCAGCGCATCCGTCCCCGGAGCGTCAAGGCGAACTGGCCGTCGATCCGGGTCGCGCGGTTGTTCGACTGGAGGTAAAGCCCTTCGGTGGATTCGGTGACCTTGCTCGAAGCCTGGTAGACCGCGTGGGCGGTCCAGACCTCGGCCCAGGGCGTCCCCGGAGGGGGCAGCAGGTACCCTCGGCTCGTGAGCGCTTCGGTCCAGATCGGCGTGGCGAAGCGGTCGATCCCGCCGCCGTTCGCCTCGACGGCGGGCGCGACCGTCGCGCCGAACCGTTCGACGGCCTCGACCACGGTGGCCCGGGCATCCTCTCGAATCCGGTCGGCGACGGCTCGATCGGCCAGGCGTCCGCCCCGGTCGTGCGCCCGAGCGGCGAACTTGAACGCTTCGATCCCTCGGCCCGCCTTGAGGGCGGCCCGCGCGAGGTCCCGGTCGGTTTCGGCCTGGCGGTCGGCCGTCGCCTCGACCTTGGCCGCGATCGCGTCGCGGAGCGTCGCCAGCGCGGGATCATGCCTGGCGCGGTCGTCCAGGATCAGGGCCTCGCCGGCCGCCTGGTCGACCGCCAACCTGTCGAGCGCGGCCAGCCGGGCCTCGACTTCGGCCCGGTCGGCGCGGTCTCGGCGCTCGATCAGGGAGTCGAGCCGGCGCGAACCCTCGGTGTCGATCTGCCGGGCTAGCGTGAGCGCGGCCTCGATCTCCCGGAACGCCTCGCCCGTGTCGCGGATCGATTCGGCCTGGTCGCTCGCCGCGATCAGGTGGCGGATGACCTCCTCGCGGTCCGACCGGGCCTTCGCCTCGATCGCGCCGACGGTCCACCTCGTCGCCAGGACCACCGCCACGACCGACCCGACCGCCAACGCCCAGCGGAGCCTTCGCTTCGAGGCCGGCGCCAGGCCCCGCCGCCCCGACCACCGTCCCCTCGCGGGTTTGGGGCGGAGGTCCCAACGCGCCCGAGGTCGGATGGCCCGAGGGAGGTAAGGGACCTCGACCAGCGTCGAGCAAGCGGGGCAGATCACCTCTCGACCGGGCGTCAAGCCGGTCGGCGCGATCGGCCGGCCACACTCCGGGCAGGCAAAGTTTCCGCGTCCGCCCATCTTCGCCCGCCCTCCCTTTCTCGAAAGGTTTTTAACCCGTTCGTCAATGGCATTATCAGTGATTATAACCGAACGTGGCGGTCGAATCCTTCGCGCGTGGCGAATTCCTCACAATCGTCATTGTCCGGTCGGGTGTCAGCCCCAATCGTGTGTCTTCCCAAGTCGACCGCGACTCACCGAAGCCCTCGTTTCTTGATTCTGATCTGATATCGTGATAGCGGCCCGCGAGATGTTTCGTGGGTCGGTGCGAAACAGTCAAAAGCCGGGTCACGTCCGTCCAACCATCATGCTCTTCGACGAATCTCAGCTTCGTGTCAAGTTGTCCGAGTTCCTCTCGCTCCCGGCGGAAACCGAGTGGGTCGAGTTCAAGGAAGCCAAGAGTGGTTTCGACTTCGACGAACTCGGTCGGTATTTCTCGGCGCTGAGCGACGAGGCCAATTTGAAGGGGCAAGACCACGCATGGCTTGTCTTCGGCGTCCAAGACAAGCCGGTTCCTCGCCCGATCGTTGGAAGCCAATTTCGGGCCTCGCGTCGACACCTCGACAGCCTCAAGCATGAAGTGGCCAGGCAGACAAGCAATCAACTGACCTTCGAGGAAATCTATGAGCTGACCACTTCGAGGGGCCGGGTGGTCATGTTTCAGATTCCCCCCGCCTTGGAGGGAATGCCCACATCTTGGAAGGGACATTGGTATGGTCGGGACGGCGAGTCGCTCGGGCCGCTCGGGGTTCACGAGATCGAGCGGATCCGCCGGTCGGTCCGGGAAGATTGGTCGGCTCAACTTTGCCCTGACGCGACGCTCGCCGACCTCGACCCCGAAGCGATCGCGTTCGCTCGCCGCCAATACCTGACCAAGAACCCTCGACGATCCTCCGAGATTGGGCAGTGGGACGACCTGACATTTTTGAACAAGGCCAAGGTCTGCGTCGGCGGCAAGATCACCCGGACGGCCTTGATCCTGCTCGGCAAAGAGGAATCCACCCACTTCCTCTCGCCGAGCGTGGCCCAGATCACTTGGATACTCAAACTCGCCGAGCGTGGCCCAGATCACTTGGATACTCAAAAATGCCTCCGGGGCCGAACTCGACTATCAGCATTTCGGCCCACCGTTCCTGACCAACGTCGAGGCCGCTTATGCCAAGATCCGCAACCTCAATTATCGCTACCTCCCCAACGACCGTCTATTCCCGATGGAGGTCACGAAGTATGACCCCTGGGTGATCCGAGAAGGATTGCACAATTGCATCGCCCATCAGGATTACACCCAAGGTGGTCGAATCAACATCGTCGAAAATCCCGATTCGGTCGTCTTGACCAACCTCGGCCACTTCATCCCGGAAACCCTGGAACGAGTCATCGAGCGGGACGCTCCCGAGGAGAACTACCGCAATCCGTTCTTGTCGAGCGCTATGGTTGGTGTTAATATGATTGACACGATTGGTAGCGGCATCCGGCGGATGATCATGGAGCAGAGGAAGCGGTTCTTTCCGCTTCCAGACTACGACCTGAGCGATCCGAAACGGGTCAGGGTCCGGATTTTCGGCGAAATCCTCGATGAGAATTACACCCGTGTCCTCATGACCCGGACGAACCTCGGGCTGATGGACGTGATCGCCCTCGACAAGGTCCAGAAAAAAATCCCGATCACCGAAGAGGAGTCGCGGTCGCTCCGAAGCAAGAAACTCGTCGAAGGGCGCCGCCCCAACCTGTTCGTCGCGGCGAAGGTCGCCGAAGCGACCGGAGACCAGGCGGCGTACATCCGCAACCGGGCCTTCGACAAAGACCATTATCAAAAGATGGTGTTAAGTTATTTGCGAGAATTCGGGGCCGCCACTCGTGAACAAATTGATGTACTATTAATTAGCAAGCTCTCCGATGCCTTGACTGCGGATCAGAAGCGGGCTTATGTGGCGAACCTTCTCCAAGAGATGCGTCGTGACGAGTTGATCAAACCGGATGGTGCAACCCGGTGGGGCCGGTGGGTTCTATCTAAATCGCCTCCGAAATTGGAGCTTTAGCTATTGTTTAGTCGGGAGGATTGAACAGGGGGGTCTGTAAATGTCTACCGTTAGTAACTTTGCGTGTAAATAAATTTTTGAAACGAGATCGCGATTAGTTTCAGGAGGCACCAAAAGTTACGCGAAAAATGCCGGGTCATGACTCGCCGAGCGTGACCGGCACCTGGAGGGTCTTCCCGGCTCGGACGATGGTGAGGACGACCTGCGAGCCGGGCGCGTGTTTTTCGACCTCGGCCAGGAGCTCGTCGACGGTCCGCACCGGCTTGCCTTCCACCTCGACGATCAGGTCGGCGGATTCGGGGTCGGGGCGGGTGATGATCCTGTTGCCCCGGATGAACTCTCGGACCTGGAGCGGCCTCACCCCGGCCTGGTCGGCGGGTCCGTCTTTGGCCAAGGCGACCACCAACAACCCCTTGGTTGTCACCAAGACCTTGGTCAAGCCGAGGTCGCCGCGGATGACCCGGCCCCCCTCGATCAAGGGGCGGAGGATGCGCTTGATCGAGCCGATCGGGACCGCGAAGCCGATCCCCGACGACTGGCCGACCTGGCTCAGGATCGCCGTGTTCATCCCGATCACCTCGCCCCGAGGGTTCAGGAGCGGTCCCCCCGAGTTGCCGGGGTTGATCGCCGCGTCGGTCTGGATGATCCCCTTGATGTTCCGGCCGTTCTTGGCCTTGATCGACCGGTCGAGGCTGCTGATGATCCCCGTGGTCAAGGTCCGCTCCAGGCCGAACGGGTTGCCGATGGCCAGGACCTTCTGGCCGACCACGAGGTTCGTCGACTCGCCCAGGGACAGCGGGGTCAAGGCGTCGGCGGCGGCCTCGACCCGGATCACGGCCACGTCGCTCGTCGCATCGGTGCCGACGACGCGGGCGTCGCGGCTCGAACCGTCGGGCAAGGTAACCTGCACCGAGTCGGCGCCTTCGACGACGTGGAAGTTGGTCAGGATGTGCCCTTGGCGGTCGATGACGAACCCCGACCCCGACCCGCTCGACGTCGCCTCGTCGCCGAACATCCCCAACGCCGAGGCGGTGGTGGCGATGTTGACCACCCCCTTGTTCGCGGCGGCATAAACCTGGATGTTGATCTGCTCGTCGGCGTCGGAGGCGTGGAGGAGGTCGTCGGCGATCGCGGGCCTCGGGGTATTGGGCGCGATATAAGGCTCGGTCGGGCGAGGCTCGGGCGAGGGGAGCGTCGTCCGCCCCGCCCCGTCGGGCCGGGACGCCACCCGAGCGGGGATCGCCCGGCCAGACCGCCCTTCCAGCCAGGTCCGCGTCACGAGGAAAGTGACCAGGACCGCCAACAAGTAACGACTCGCCGTCCGGACGCTCACCATCAGCCTGCCCCTTGTGCTCGCTCGCTTCCTCCCGCCCCATCGAATTATCGCGGATCGGAGCGGTTATTGCACCAGAAAAGCGAGGCCGAGGCAATTGATCGAGAGGCCAACCTCCGGCGTGACACTTGGGAAACGACCGTCGAATTTGGTTGACTTCCCCGCTTGGCCCGGGGTACTCTACTTCGAAGCGGATTTCCCACCGATCCGCTTGGTCCTTCAATGAGCTTCGCCTGCCTCCCCGCAGGCAACTTGGGCCTGATATCAAATCCCTCCTCGGAAAAGAACGTCGATGACTCGCCGCTCGGCTGCTCCCGTCTTTACTTTCATGTTCGGCTCTCTGCTCATTTCGGGGTGCGGCTCCGAAACCAAGCCCGTGGCCGCTCCGGCTCAAAACGGGGTAGATTACGGTGACTTCAAGATGCCGCCGCCCGAGGCGGTCAAGGCGGTGCCTGGTCGCGGGGCGGGATCGCCGGGAGCACCGCTCATGCGCCGCTAACCCGAGCGGTCTGCTTTATTGGTCCTTTTCTCATTTCGAGCCTTCGCCCGAGGTCTTGTAGGCCGGTTCGATGAAGGCCGACTCGCCAACATCCGCCTTTGAATCGCCTGTCACCGCCGAGTCGCCGTGTGCGTCCGGCGACCGACCGCGTCTCATCGTCAAAGACTTTCCACCCGCCCTCTGTTCGTCCTAATCGCCCGCCGATTCTCCCTTCGGATTGGCGAAGGTTCCCCTTTACGCCCTAGCATTCCTCACTCCTACGGAATCATCCATTGCGTACCCGATCCACTCGCGGTTTCACGCTCATTGAGTTGCTCGTCGTCATCGCCATCATCGCCGTGCTAATCGCATTGCTGTTGCCCGCCGTCCAGGCCGCTCGCGAAGCCGCCCGCCGCTCGCAGTGCATCAACAACCTGAAGCAGATCGCCCTGGCTTTCCACAACTACGAGAGCACCAACGGCTGCTTCACCCCGAGCCTGCTCACCAACCCGTCCAACGACATCAACTACGGTTGGAGCCCGTCCGGCCACCTGAGCCTGCTGCAGTTCCTCGAAGGTGGCACCTTATGGAACGCCTACAACGTCGGTTTCGTTCAGGCCGGTGCCGAGGGAGCCACCGGTCCCTATAGCTGGAACACCACGGTGTTCAAAGCCCAGGTCGCCTCGTTCCTCTGCCCGTCCGATGGCAAGCTCCGCTCGGAATCGGTTTGCAACTACGTCGGCAACGCGGGTGGTCCCTTCCAACTCAACCCGAACTGGTCCGGGACCTTCATCCCGACTCCCACCCCGAATCCCAACGTTTCTCTGAGCTACCTGGGCATTCAATCGGGGTCGATCGTGACCATCGCGACCATCACCGACGGCACGAGCAACACCGCGTTGTTCAGCGAGGTCCTCAGCGGGATCGACGGCGGGACCCCCGCCGTCACGGCGCTGGGCATCACTGCGGGCAGCGGCAACTACGGCATCGCGAAGCGGGTCCATTTCGACAGCGGCTACGCCGATACATCCGCGACGACGGCCTCGGTGCAGGCGGCGATCGCCGCCTGCAAGAACCTGCCGCCCTCCACCTTTGCCAAGCCTGGCGCGCGAGGCGACTGGTTCTACGGCTATCCGCGCTATGTCAATTACGCCATGTACAACCACATGGCGGGTCCCAACGCCCGCGCCTGCGCGACCCCCGCAGTCCCGCCGTGGGCAATCGATTACAGCCTCGACGCCTTCGGGATGGCCCCGCCCAACAGCAACCACCCCGGCGGCGTGAACATGGCACTGGCCGACGGCAGCGTCAAGTTCATCAAGGATACCATCAACTTGCCGACCTGGTGGGCCTTGGGCACCAAGGCGGGCAGCGAAGTCATCAGCGCCGACCAGTATTGATCCATCGGAAACCAAAGGAGGCCGGGGACGCCCGATGGCGGACCCGGCCTCTTCTCGGTTTGTGGCCTGACCGGGTCGGTCAGCGGGCCGGCATCGCCTGGGCCGCGACGAGCTTCTCGGCCTGTTCGAGGTCGACGCCATTGGCTTCGGCGAGCTTCTTGCCCAACTCGTCGTTGGCCCGGTGGAAGTGGCCGACCATCTTGGCCACGATGTCGCGGTTCTTGACCTTCTTGAACAAGCCGGTCAGGTTCTCGATGAGGTGGTCGCGATCGGTCGGGCTCATCGACAAGTAGTGCTCGCCCGCCTGCTTGTAGTTCTCGGGGTTCTTGCTCGTCGCCACGAACTTGTCGCCGAGGAACATGCCCACCTCTTTGACCTTGGGGTCGGCCACGAGCCGGTCGGGGCGCTTGGTGCTCGGCGAGTAGTTGATGTCCCCCGCGCGGGCGGCGTGGTCGTCCCGGCCGTTCTGGTTGTCGTTGGCGATCGGGTGGCGGGGCTGGTTGATCGGCAACTGCTGGTAGTTGGCCCCCAACCGATAGCGCTGGGTGTCGCCGTACGAGAAGTTCCGCCCCTGGAGCAGCCGGTCCTCGGAAGGCTCGATCCCCGGGACGTAGGCCCCCGTGTTGAAGGCGACCTGCTCGGTCTCCTCGAAGAAGTTGTCCGGGGAGCGGTTGAGCGTCATCTTGCCGACGGGCTGGAACGGGACGATCGACTCGGGCCAGATCTTGGTGGCGTCGAGCGGGTCGAAGTCGAACTTGCGGAGGTCTTCGGGCTTGACGACCTGGACTCGCAGCTCCCACGACGGGTAATCGTGGTTCTTGATCGCCTCGTGGAGGTCATGGGTCTCGGCGGCGGGTTCGTTGCCGCCGACCGCCTTGGCCTCGGCGTCGGTGAAGTTCTTGAGCCCTTGCATCGACTGCCACTTGTACTTGACGTAGACGATTTCCTTGTCGGCGTTGACCCACTTGAAGGCGTGGACGCCGAAGCCGTCCATCTTCCGGAAGCTGGCCGGCGTCCCCTGGTCGGCGAACAGGTAGGTCATCATGTTGGTCGACTCGGGGACCGCCGAGAAGAAGTCGAAGAACCGCTCGGGCTCCTGGACGTTGGTCACCGGCGAGGGCTTCAAGGCATGGATGAGGTCGGGGAACTTGATCGCGTCCCGAATGAAGAAGACCGGGATGTCGATGCCGACGAGGTCGTAGTTCCCCTCCTCGGTGTAGAACTTGACGGCGAAACCCCGGACGTCGCGCGCCGAGTCGGCCGAGCCGGAGGGCAGGACGACCGTCGACAGCCGGGCGAAGACCGGCGTCTTGATCCCCGGCCTGGCCAGGAACGCCGCCTTGGTCAGCTTGGAAACGTCGTCGGTGACGACGAACTCGCCGTGCGCCCCGACCCCCCGGGCGTGGACCACCCGCTCGGGGATGCGCTCGCGGTCGAACCGGGCGATCTTCTCGATCAGGTATTCATTCTCCAGGAGCGTCGGCCCCTCGGGACCGGCGGTCAGCGATCGGTCGTCGCTGCCGACCGGCCGTCCGGTGTCGTTGGTCAAATTCGGCTTCTTTTCCGACTTCGGGGCGTTACCCGGCGCGATCGGAGGCGCCTGGCCCCGGGCCGGACCGGAGGTGGCCAAGGCCAAGGCGAGCGTCAGGACTGCCGCCCGGACAAAACCGGGTCGCGCCTCACTCGCAGTCATCGAGGGGAATCGACTCCCCCCCAGGTGCGCATTCGGTTGCATGAATCCGCCTCGCTCTCTCGATAAGTTCGATTTTAGACAGGCTCTCTGGGTGAACTTTGATCCTGAAGGGCCCGCTTGTCCCGCATTTGAAGCAGATGCCATACCGGAGTCAGCCCGAGGGGGTCTCCGGTTGGCCCTGGACGAGGGAAGGCCGACGATGGCAAAATAAGTGTCCCTTCCAATCCATCGATCCGCGACGAAGTGGGATCGACCCGAGGACGGTGGCCGCCGCCGCCCCGACCGAATCCGTTTCCCGTTGCCTGGAGCCGACCGATGTTGAGGTTCGCATCGAAACCAGGACTTGCCCTCGGGGTGATCCTGGCCGCCGCCGGATGGACCATCGAGGCGCGGGCGCAGGTCGACCCGGCCTCGTCGACCGCCCGGCTCAAAGCCGCCCCCGGCCTCGGTGCGACCTTGTTCGCGTCCGAGCCGATGGTCAACAACCCGACCAACATCGACGTCGACTCGCGAGGGCGGGTCTGGGTGACCGAAGGCTTGAACTACCGGATGACCCACCTCGGCAAGCCGTTCACCAAGGTCGAGGAAGCCGATCGGATCAAGATCCTCGAAGACACCGACGGCGACGGCAAGGCCGACAAGGTCACCGTCTTCGCCGACCACATCTACCCGATCCCGATGGGCCTGGCGGTCGAGGAGGAGTACGACAAGGCCGGGAAGTATGTCGGGGCCAAGGTCTACGTCGGCAACAGCCCAGACCTCCTCGTGTTCGAAGATACCGACGGCGACGACAAGGCCGACAAGCGGTCGGTCCTCCTGACCGGCTTCGGCGGGGTCGACAGCGACCACGGCGTCCACGGGATGACCCTGGGGCTGGACGGTCGACTCTACTTCACCCACGGCGACGGCTGCTGCTCGTTCGAGGCCAAGGACAACTCGCACAACCCTCGGAACTTCGACGTCACCGACGCCTCGGGCCGCCACGTCCAAAGCTCCAACCTGGCCAACACCCTCCGGGTCGACCGCGACGGGACCAATTTCGAGATCCTCGCCGACCGCCAGCGGAACAACTATGAGACCAGCCTGAACGCCTTCGGCAACGCCTTCACGTCGGACAACGACGACGACGGCAACCGAGGCTGCCGCGTCATCTGGGTCATGGATGGCGCCAACTACGGCTACCGGACCCCCGGCTCCCCCCGGCACTGGGGCGAGGAAACCCCCGGGATCACCCCCAAGCTCGTCGGGACCGGCAACGGGAGCCCCTCGGGGATCGCCGTCTATGAAGGGGCCTTGCTCGGACCCAAGTACCGAGGCGGCCTGTTCGAGGCCGACGCCGGGACTCGCCAGGTCAACTTCTTCCCGATCGAGCGGCACGGCTCGAACTTCCGGACCCGGTACGAAGTCCTCCTGAGCAGCGACGACCCCTGGTTCCGGCCGATCGACGCCACCGCCGCGCCCGACGGCTCGGTGTTCGTCGCCGACTGGTACGACGCCGCCGTCGGCGGGCACAACTTCCGCGACCAGGACACGGGGCGGATCTACCGGGTCGCCCCCCAGGGGCACGCCTTGGCCAAGCCTCGGCCCGACTTCGCCACCGTCCCCGGCCTGATCGCCCTCCTGCGGTCGCCCGTCGTCGCCTCGCGGGACGCCGCCCGCCGGAGCCTGATCGCCCGAGGGGACGAGGCCGAGGTCAAGGCCGCCTTGAAGGCCCTGTTCAACAGCGGCGACTCGATCGAGCGCGCCCGGGCCTTGTGGGTCCGCCATGCGGTCGAAGGTGACGGCGCCGCCATCGCCGCCCTGTCCGACGGCGAACCCGCGATCCGAGAGCAAGCCGTCCGCATCCTCGGCCGCGACCTCAGCCGGATCGGCACCGTCACGTTCACCAAGCCCGAGGCCAAAAAGCCGCCCGCCGCGCAGAAGCACCTCAGAGCCTTGCTCCCGATGGCCAACGACCCCGACGCCGGGGTCCGCCGCGAGCTGATCCTCGCGCTCCGATGGTTGCCGACCGCCGAGGCCGGCGACGCCCTGGCCACCCTGGTCCGAGGCTGGGACGGCCAAGACCGCTGGTACCTCGAAGCCCTCGGCCTCGCCCTCGGCGACCGCGAAACGCCTTACCTCGCCGACCTTTTCAGCGGGAATCCCTTCGGCCCTTTGAACGCCTCGATCGAGCGCGACGGCCAGAACGGGGCGGTCGCCGTCCCCCCGTTCTTCCCCGCCGACCGCAACGAGTCGTACATCGCGCTCGGGACGCCCGACCGCCCCGCCACCCCCTTGAGCAAGCTGATCGGCCTGGCCTGGCGCATCCACCGCCCCGAGGTGATCGCCTCGCTCCGAAAGGTCTTGCCCTCGATCGTCGCCCCCGAGTTGCAGCAGGCTTTCGACGACGCCTTGGTCCAAATTGATGACAAGTCCGCCGCCTCGTTGATGGCCGAGATCGCCGCCCAGGCCGTCGACCCCGGCCGCCGGGCAAGCTTGACCGCCTCGATCGCCCGCAAGCTCGGCGGCGCGTGGCGAGAAGCCCGCAACGACGGCGCGGTGGTCAACCTGATCCAGTCGAGCCTGGCCGACCCCGCCACCCGGGTCGGCGGGATCGCCCTGGCCGTCGCGTCGTATGACGCCCGCTACGGCCCGACCTTGATGGGCTTCGCCCAGGACGACAAGCAGGCCGAGGAGGTCCGGGTCGCCGCGATCGAAGCCGTGGGGCGGATTCGACCTCCCAAGACCGCCGAGTTCCTCGACGGCGTGATCGCCCGGGCGGTCGCCAAGGGGGCGTCCACCCCGCCGGCCCAGGCCGCCGTCCGGGCCTTGCCCGACGTCCGCGACGCCAACCCGCGGCTCTTGGGGATGATCGGGGCGGCCGACACCCCGCTCGGCCTCCGCCGCGAAGCCTTGCGGACCTACGCCCGGCCCAAAAACGGCGGCGGTCGTCGAATCCTCGAACTGGCCCGAGGCGGCAAGCTCCCCGACGACCTCAAGAGCGAGGCGGCCTCGATCGTCCACAACGACGCCGACCGAAGCGTCCGGGCCGACGCCGCCGAACTCCTCCCCGCCCCCAAGGCCGCGTCGGGCCGCGCCTTGCCGCCGATCGCCGAGCTGGCCCGCCGCGACGGCAACCCCGAAGCCGGTCGAAACGTGTTCTTCCGGGCGGCAAGCTCGGAGGGCGTCGCCTGCGGTTCCTGCCACCGGGTCCAGGGGCAAGGCCGGTGGGTCGGCCCCGACCTCTCGACGATCGGCACGAAATACGGCAAGGACGAGTTGATCCGGTCGATCCTGTACCCTTCCGCCGCGATCGGCTACAACGCCAAGACCCACGTCCTGGCGATGACCGACGGCCGGGTCTTGTCGGGTCTGGTCGTCGAGGAAAGCCCCGACCGGATCATCCTCAAGACCGCCGAGGGGAAGCGGGAAACCGTGTCGCCCAAGGACGTCGAGGACCACAAGATCAGCGAGGTCTCGCTGATGCCCGAGGGGTTGGTCGCGTCGATGACCGACCGCGAGTTTGTCGACCTCGTGGCCTACCTGTCCACCCTCCGCCGGCCGGTGAGCATCGTCGGCCAGTACCAGGCCATCGGGCCGTTGCCCCTGGTCGAAGGCGGCCCATTGCCCTCGCCGAAGACCACCCCCTCGACCGGCAAGAAGCTCGCCTGGCGCCGCCTGCTCGCCGACGCCGAGGGCCAGGCCGACCTCGCCGCCATCGCCGGCCCCGACGCCAACAAGGGGGCCTACCTCCACGTCCCGGTCATGGCCCCCGAAGACCTCCAGGCCCGGTTGGTGGTCGACACCCCGGCCCCCTTCAAGGTCTACCTCGACGGCAAGGAATTGCCTGTCGGTCAGGCCGACGCCAACGCCGCGACCTCGATCCCGATCCGCCTGTCCACCGGGGAACACGACCTGACCATTCGAGTCGTCGGCGGGAACCCGAGCGTCGGGGTCGTCACCACGATCGTCGCCGCCAAGCCGGTCGAGTTCCGGGCCTCCGACGGAACTACCGTGTCGGAACGCTGAGAAGCCGGTCGCCCCGGTCGAGTCGCCCCGAAGCCTCGACCGGGACGCCGTTTGATGATCAAATCCCTCGAAGAGTGATGTTTCCGATGTGGATCGCCACTTCCAACCCGACCGCACGTTATACTAGCCGAGGGAGCCCGACCATTTTCTCGAGCCGGTAAGGCTGAGGTCATCTTGGGACGATCCGAGCCTCGAGGCGCCGACGTGGCCGATTTCGCCGAGCGCGGCATTGATGACAACGCGGTGGCCACCCCCGTGGTCCCGAGTCCCACCATCGCCGTGGCGATCCCTTGCTTCAACGAGGCCGGGGCGGTGTCGGCGGTGGTGGACGCCTGGCGAGCGGCCCTGCCCGAGGCCGAGATCGTGGTCTTCGACAACAACTCCAGCGACGGGACGGGCGCCGTGGCCCGCCGGATCGGCGTCCGGGTCGTCGAGGTCCGCGACCAGGGCAAGGGGCACGCCGTCCGCGCCATCTTCGAAGACCTGGGCGACCGAGACGTCGTGATCCTGGTCGACGGCGACGGGACTTATCCCGCCGAGGCCGCCCGCCAACTGATCGAGCCGATCCTCCAAGGGCGGGCCGACATGACCGTGGGCGCCCGCCACCCCGTCGAGGCCCCTGGGGCGATGACCCCGGTCCGAGGCTTGGGCAACTGGCTGATCACCGCCGCGTTCCGGGCCTTGATCGGCCCCGGGACCCGCGACCTCCTGTCGGGCTACCGAGGGTTCAGCCGCCACTTCCTCGAAATCGTCCGCCCCCGCTCCGTCGGCTTCGAGATCGAGGCCGAGATCGCCGGCCAGGCCATCGCCCGGGGCCTCGCCTGCGTCGAGATCGACGTCGAATACCGCCCGCGGATCGCCGGGACCGCCAGCAAGCTCCGCGTCTTCCGCGACGGCTGGCGAATCCTGGCCGCCATCCTCCGCCAGAGCATCCTCTGGCAACCCTGGCGCCCCTTGTCGATCCTCGCCGGGCTGATCGGATCGGCGGGGTTCGGATTGGCGATCCTGGTCGGCCAAGCCGGGAATCCCATGCTCGTCATCGGGTCGGGCTGGATGATGATATCCGCCCTGGCGATGCTGCCCGCAGCCCTGATCATGGTGATCGTCTGGAAAGTCCCTCGGCGGTAAGACGCCCGCATCCGCCCGGCTCGGCGCTGGACTACGATCTCCGGTTGGATTAGCATCGGCGGGCCGAATCGGGGTGCGATTGGGCGGACGGGTGGTTGATCGAGCTTGATTGATCGGGGAAACGACGTGGCTCAGGATGATGACGCGATCAAAGCGGTCTGGGCGGCGCCGAAGGCTCCGGTGGGAGGCCCCCCTCGGTGGGCGTGGGTGACGTTCGTCATCCTGTTCGCCATGAACTTGCTGGATTATACCGACCGGAACATCCTCACCTCGCTCCGGGATCAGATCCGAGGCGATATCCCGTCGATCAGCAACGAGCGGTGGGGCTTGCTGGCGACGATCTTCCTGGTGAGCTACTCGGTGTTCAGCCCGGCGATGGGATGGCTGGGGGACAGGTACCGGCGGACCTGGCTCCTGGCGGCGGGGGTGGGGGTCTGGAGCCTGGCGACGGTGGCCAGCGGCCTGGCCCGCGACTATGGCCACCTGGCGCTGGCCCGGAGCATCCTCGGGATCGGCGAGGCGACTTATGGGGTGATCGCGCCGACGATCTTGCTCGACTTGTTCGACCGCGAGCAACGGTCCAAGCTGATGTCGGCGTTCTACCTGGCGATGCCGCTGGGGGCGGCGATGGGGATCATGCTCGGGCCTCTGATCGCTCGCCAGACGAGCTGGCACTCGGCGTTCTTCATCGTCGGCGCTCCGGGGTTGGTGGCGGCGTTCGTGGTCCTGTTCTTGCCCGACCCGGTCCGAGGGGCGAGCGAGGCGGTCGACCCCGACCGGCTCCGCCAGCACGAAACCGCCGGGGCGACCCGCGAGGACTATGTCGACCTGATGGTCAACTCGTCATACACCTACTCGGTGTTCGGGATGGCGGCCTACACCTTCGCCATCGGCGGGCTCCTGATCTGGATTCCCAACTACCTCTTCAGCACCCGGGGGTTCGACCAGGTGAGGGCCGGTCAGATCCTGGGGCTGGTCACTTTCGGCGCGGCGATCGTCGGGATGATGACCGGAGGTTGGCTGGCCGACCGCCTGGCCAAGACCAGGCCGGGGGCCTTGTTCGTCGTCCCGGGCGTGGCGATGATCTTGTCGATCCCGTTCGTCATCGTCGCCCTGCTGGCCAAGAGCGAGGCGGTGATCTACGGGGCGATCTTCGCGGCCGAGGCGTTGATGTTCGTCAACACCGGGCCTTGCTCGGCGATCATCGCCAACGTGGTCCAGCCCAACATGAGGGCGGCGGCGTTCGCGGTCTCGACGTTCGCCGTCCACTTCCTCGGCGACATCTGGTCCCCCTGGCTGATCGGCAAGGCCGCCGACCTCTTCGGCGACCCGATCACGATGAAAGGCTCGGTCGGCCGCGTCCTCGCCGGCCTGGGAGCGGTCCCCACCCAGGTCGAGGGCCAGAAGCCCGAGAACATCGTCGCCGGCCTCCTGTTCATCACCCCGGCCCTGCTCTTGTCGGGGATCGTCCTCCTGGCCGGCGCCAGGCACCTCCCGCGCGAGATGGCCTTGATGCGGGCCAAGCTCAAGGCGGCACCGGCAAACCAGATGTCGGCCACGGACTCCATTTCGGTATGATTCGTTAAACACGAAACTCGTCGATCGCAGAATTACGAGTTGAGGACCCCAGAACGCAATCATGGCTCACGACGAGTTAAAAGGGATTTGCAGCGTCGTTAGGCCGCTCGGGGATGAAGAGACGAGCCACTTGTCCGATGGCGTCCTCTGTCGGATCATCAAGGGAGACAAAAAGGGGAGGCCATTCGGTACGCCACGCAACCCCGGGACGCCAACCGTTCCCGAATTCAATCCGCGTGTCGGCGAGATCCTCGCAGGCGAACTCGCCGGTAAAGTGACGAGCCGAAAGCATGGGATCTTCCCCGACCAAGCGGATCGGGTCAAGCAATTGAGCGATGAAGAACTCCTCCGGTTTCGCCTCGACGATCCGATGAGTGGGAGTCCGGCGAACGGCGGCTTCTCGATCACCGGCGGCCACCATCGGATGCACGAAATCAGTCGAAGAGTCCGAGCGGGAGAATTACCGGCCGATACCCCCGTGAGAATCTTGTTCCATGACTAATCTTGAGGAAATCGCCGCAGCCTTCGATCGACTGGAACTTTCGACCCACGATCCAAAATGGTCGAGCTGGGTTTTGGAGCAGTTGTTCGAGACCGTGTTGGTGAACCACCAAGGCACCATGACCGACATCCTCCAAGGCTTCGATCTCGCCCTGAGACGAAACGACGTCAGCCTGACGGAAAGTGTCGCGAACTTGATCAAGGATGTGGTTGTGACGGGATTCACCAGACACAAAAGCTCCTACGCCCAAGCGGAGTGGGGTTGGGCTAATCATGAACTCACCCACGACATCGGCGCGGCGCAAGCTTACCTGTTCCTCCACGCCCTACCACCGGACAAGGCGACCCCCGCTTCCCTGCTGTCCATCCTTCGCGGTTTGGAAGGAACCTCGCGATTCGACGAAGCGATTGACACCTTCTCCGAAGACTTCGAGCGGCCTGCCGTACAACAGGAACTCCAGCGGTGGCGGGCGGACGGCATGGAAACTCGGGTTGCCGACAAGTTGGGTGCTTTCCTGCAGAAATGTTGATGGGGGCCGAGCCTGAGGTCTCCCCTAATATTCCCCGAAGAGGATCATTCCCACCATGAGCAGTACCACCAAGCCGATCCGCATCGCCGTCACCGGGGCCGGGGGCCAGATCGGCTATGCCTTGATCTTCCGGATCGCTTCGGGCGCGGCGTTTGGCGCGGATCAGCCGGTTTCGCTCCGGCTCCTGGAGATCACCCCGGCCTTGCCCTCGCTGGGCGGGACGATCATGGAACTGGAAGACTGCGCGTTCCCGCTCCTCTCGGATGTGACGGCGACCGACAAGGCGACCGAGGCGTTCGAGGGGGCCGACTGGGTGGTGTTCGTCGGCGGGATGCCCCGCAAGGAGGGGATGAGCCGGGCCGACCTGATCCGCGCCAACGGGCCGATCTTCACCAGCCAGGGGCAAGCGATCAACGAGGCCGCCGGGCCGGATGTCCGGGTCTTGACCGTCGCCAACCCGTGCAACACCAACGCCCTGATCGCCCGGTCGCACGCCCCCAAGATCCCCGCCAACCGCTGGTACGCCATGACCCGGCTCGACCAGAACCGCGCCGCGTCGCAACTGGCGATCAAGGCCGGGGTCCCGGTCGGCGAGGTCGGTCGGATGACGATCTGGGGCAACCATAGCGACACCCAGTACCCCGACTTCAAGAACGCCACCATCGGCGGCAAGCCGGCCACCGAGGTCATCACCGACCACTCCTGGTTCACCGAGACGTTCGTCCCGACCGTCGCCAAGCGAGGGGGCGCCGTGATCAAGGCCCGAGGCGCCAGCTCCGCCGCGTCGGCCGCCAACGCCGCCATTGGCAGCCTCCGGTCGGCGACCTCACCCACCCCTTCGGGCGAATGGTTCAGCGCCGGGGTCGCGTCCGACGGCAGCTATGGCGTCCCCGCCGGCTTGATCTACTCGTTCCCGCTCCGGACCGAAGATGGGAAAAGCTGGACGATCGTCAAGGACCTGAACATCGACGCCGACGGCCAAGCCCGGATCGACGCCTCGGCTCAGGAACTCGCTTCCGAGCGGGACGCCGTGATAGACCTGCTCGGCCCGGCGCTCTGAGGCTGGCCCCGGTCGCCCAAGAGAGAAGACCATCGCAAATCCCGGATCGCGAATCGCAGAGGGGACATGGGGAGCGGATTTCGGGAAATCCGGGTTGGGCCGGTTCGGGTGGGGTTGACCGCCTGGCTGGGCTTGGGTATCTTCCGCACTACACCCAAGGATGGGTTGGCGCGACCGGTCGGTTTCGGGGGCTTGCTTTCTTGGCCCTTCGGTGACCGGTCGCCATCTTCATGGAGGAGATCCGCGTATGTCGTCCCACGACCGCCGAGCCGCAGCACGTCGCCGAGCCTGGGGGCGAGGTCCCACCATCCTCCGGTTCGAGCCGCTCGAAGGACGGCAACTCCTGGCCGGATCGGTGGTCGGTCCGGCCGCCGATGTCCTGGCGACCCAGTTCAACACCGTCCACTCGGCCTACTGGGGCGACCTGTTCCACGCTTCGGGGACCGTCGTCAACCAGGGGACGGCGACCACCACGGCGGCGATCCCGGTCCAGATCTACGCCTCGACGGCGCCGATCCTCGGGACCGCGGGCGCCACGACCATGCTCCTGGGCGTGGCCGTCGTCCCCGCCGGGTTGCAACCGGGGGCATCGTACAACTTCGACCAGATCGTCGGCCTCCCGCCGTCCACCAACGCCTCGGTCGCGGTCGGGCAGTCGCTCTACGTCACCCTCTGGGTCGACCCCAGCGGCGCCGTGGCGGAAGCGAACACCGTGGACAAGGCGGGGCGAGGGCTTGGACTCGACACCTCGGTGATCGCGATCGCCCCCCACATGCCCGCCAACCTCGTCGGCACGGCGTTGAACGTCATCCCAACCCGCACGGCCAACGCCAATGTCCTGTCGTGGGGCGTCACGTTCAACATCACCGAGCAGATCCGCAATACGGGCGAGGGCGACGCCCCTCCCACTCGCGCCCGGATCGTCCTGACCCCGGCGGGATCGACCCCCGGCGGCTACAACGACGTGACGATCGGCTCCATCGCCGTCCCGGCCGTCGCCGCCTTCCAGACTACCAACGTCGTCCAATCGGTGACCCTGTCCCCCTCCGAGCCGACCGCGCTCGACGGCGCGACCCAGTTCACGATCTCGGTGGTCCAGGACGGCGACTTCCTGACCCAACCGATCTACCCGAAGGTGGCCGACCAGGGGACGGCGCTCGACCAGGGGCCGATCGGGATCTTGCCCGGCCCCTTGCCCTCGACCCCGGCGAATACCCTGCCCGACCTCGCCCCGGCCAGCGTCGTGGTGGCGCAGCCGACGCTCAACTGGGGGGAAACCTTCCAGGTCGGGGCGGTGATCCAGAACGTCGGGCTGGGCAACGCGGGCAAGTTCACCGTCCGGTTCATCGCCACGGGGGTGTCCGGCGACCTGACCCACGGGATCTTCCTGGGCGATACCACGGTCGCCGGCCTGGCCGCCAACTCCGCGACCAACGTCCTGGCCATGGTCCGCCTCCCCGGCATCCTCCCCTACGGGACGCAACTGGCCAGCCCCGCGTACTCCCGGATCTACGCCGTGGTCGACCCCGAGGACACGATCGACCAGGCGTCGAGGTCGAACAATATCGCGGCGTCGGCCCCGGTGCTCCTGTCGGTCGTCGGGGTCGACGGGACGACCACCGTCCCCACCTACGCGGCGAGCATCTACAGCACACCCACCTCGGCGACCCAGGCCGCCAAGGTCGCCCTCTCCGCGAAGACGGCCAAGCCCGTCCTTGGAGTCGCGACTCCCGCAGGTCACAAGGTCACCAAGAAGAAACCCAAGAAAGATTGGCTTGCCAGCATTTCCGACACCGTAACCAGCAACATCGAGCATCAATTGAAGGTATTTCCCGATAACTTCAACAAGCTCCTTCAACGAACCGGCGTGACCAGCGCCCCGGCGAAGAAGACCACCGCCAAGGCGACCAAGTGACTCCTCGGGGCCGGGAGCGTCGGCGACTCGACTTCCGGCGACCTGGGACGACGGGGCGGCCCACCCAGCATTGTATCGAGAAATCTGCGACCCATCATTCGTCACAATCGCGCAGGTTCTTGGTAACTTGCCCAAGTTTCGGGCGCGGTGGTAAAAAACTTGAGCGAAATCGAAAATTGTCTGGGGGTTTTGTTGAAGATCGGCAATTTCACCGCTAGACTTGCGAGACCGACAACCGCAGGCGAGATGTGAAGGAACACGGGGCGGTTCGAGTCGGGGACAGGCGTCGGCCCGTCCTCCGGGGTGGGCTGACCACGCAGTCAATCGGGAGCACCTGGGATGATCAACGACCGGCGGAACGTACCCTTGTCCGACCAGGAGGCCGGCACCGGCCTCCTGGTGGAGTCTCGGTTCGTCCCACAACGCTATGAGCCGAATTACGCCTACCCGCTCCTGGTCCTCCTCCACGCCAGGGGGGGAGACGAGCAGCAGATGGTCAGGTCGATGCCGGCGATGAGCTGGCGGAACTACGTGGGCTTGAGCCTGCGAGGCTCCGAGGTCGTGTCCCGCAAGGGGCGGCCCGCCGGACACGGCTGGGGTCCGGACTTCGGCCGCCGCGAGCGGTCCTCGGCGGCCGCCTCGACGACCGACGCCGAGGTCTTCCGGAAACGACTCGCTTCGGCGGAACCCGACGCCGTCGACCGCCTCGAAGATGGGATCTTCGCCGCCGTCCGACGCGCCCGGAGGGCCTTGCACATCCATTCCGAGCGGATCTTCCTGGTCGGTTGCGGCGAAGGCGCCGCCGTCGCCTACCGCGTCGCGATGTCCTATCCCGAGCGGTTCGCCGGGGTCGTCGCCATCAACGGCTGGCTCCCCGGCGGGTTCCGCCCCTTGGCCCGGGTCAAGGATTGCCGGTCGCTCAGGGTCCTGGTCGTCCACGGCGAGTGGAACGGTCGGGTCCCGATCGAGCATGCGCGTCGGACGGTCTCCACCCTCCGAAACGCGGGCCTCAAGGTTGCCTTCCAGTCCTACCCTTGCGCCCATCGGCTGACTTCGCACATGCTCTCGGACGTGGACACCTGGCTGATCAACCAATGCACCCGGCAATCGTCCCTGATAGATCCCGAAACTTAATGCCGCTTTGAAGTAGGCATAAAACAATATTCGGTCGCAGACGGTCCGATCACATCAGAGATGTTGCGATCCATATCGACGCCCAATATCCGGGATTGTCCTGACGCCCTCGACGGATCACCCCATCAGAACAACCTCCTCGACCCCGAAGATCAGACCAGTCTGACCTCCGGGGTCGCTTTATTGGTCATTGGCTCCGATTAGGAGGCTCGTCGAAGCGGGTTGGCTCCGACGAGCCTTGGTCGTCGACATCCTGGAACTCGGCCCGTTTCGATCAAGCCGGGGTGATCGAGATGTTGTCGAGGAACGCGGTGTTGTCGCCGCTCGACGCCATTCCCACGAACGAGATCGTGTGCGACCCGGAGCCGACGGCGAATCCGGCGGTCGTGTAGTACTCGTAGGTCGTGCTCCGCGGGTTGTAAGTGGCGACCACATTGCCGTCGACGAGGACCTGGATGGTCTGGTTCGACGCGCCGAAGTTGCCGCGCTGGGCGGCCTGGAATTTGAGGTGGTAGCTGCCGGCGGCCCAGTTGGCGACGGCCTGCGAGATCGACCCCTGGTTCTGGAGGAAGGCGACCTGCTGGCCCTGCGGCGCCGAGGGGTTGCCCGAGGTGAAGGCGGTGCCGTTGCCCGAGAGGCCCGAGGTCCCCGAGAACGTCCAGGCCGAGCCGGTCGGGTCGTAGGTGTAGCCGCCGGGACCGACCGGGACCGCCTCGAAGCCCGGGTCGCCTACGGTGGGCGTGCTCGAGGTGATGTCCTTGGCGATGGCGACGCTGTCGAGGAACACGGTGTTGTCGCCGCTGGAGGCCAACCCCGTGAAGGTGATCGTATGCGACCCGGCGGCCAGGGCGAAGCTCGGCGTCGAGAACGCCTGGTAGGCGGTGCTCGTCGGGGCGAACATGCCGACGCCGACCCCGTCGACGAGGACCTGGATGGTCTGGTTCGACGCGCCGAAGTTGCCGCGCTGGGCGGCCTGGAAGTTGAGGTGGTAGCTGCCGGCGGCCCAGTTGGCGACGGCCTGCGAGATCGACCCCTGGTTCTGGAGGAAGGCGACCTGCCGGCCCTGCGGCGCCGAGGGGTTGCCCGAGGTGAAGGCGGTGCCGTTGCCCGAGAGGCCCGAGGTCCCCGCGAACGCCCAGGGCGAGCCGGTCGGGTCGTAGGTGTAGCCGCCGGGACCGACCGGGACCGCCTCGAAGCCCGGGTCGCCCACGGTCGCGGTGGCGACGGGGGCCGAGGCGGAGGAGGAGGCCGAGTAGGCGATCAGGTCGGGGACGAGCTTGTTGGCGACCGGGCTGCCCAGGCCGGTGGCGGTGTCGTAGCCGGGGGTGGCCGGGTTGCCGTTGCTCCCCGAGGTGATGTCGCTGAAGTCGCCGTTGGGGTTGGTGTAGCTCGACCCTCCGGCCAGGGCGTAGAGCGCGGAGTTGAGGCCATAGGTCAGGCCGGTCCCGATGGGCGACGAGCCGACCGCCGCCCGCCCCTGATTGACCAGGGCGGCCAGGCCGGCCCACTGCGGGGCACCGGCGCTGGTGCCTCCCACGGCGTAATAGCCGCCGTTCTCGTAGACGTAGATCCCCGAACCCGGGTCGGCGTCGTACGACACGTCGGGGACGCCCCGGTTGGCGCCCGACTGGAACCCGACTTGATAGGACGGGATGGGAGTGGTGGTCGACGTCCCGCCGCCCGATCCCGACCAGGCGGTCTCCGAGAGCTTGTTGCCCGACGAGTCGATCGAGATGCTCGTCCCGCCGACGCCCGTCACATAAGGCGAGACCGCCGGGAACTCGACCTGGGCGCCGTTGTCGCCCGCCGCCGCGAAGAACGAGACGCCGGGGGCCGAGAAGTGGCCGTCGAACGACGAGATCCCGCCGAACTCGCCGCCCCCCCAGCTCATCGAGACCTGGTTGGCCCCTCGCGCCACCGCGTAGTCCACCGCGGCGAACAGGTCCGTCGAGGTCGCCGTGGCGGCTTCCACCAGGAGGATCTTCGCCGCCGGGGCGATCGCGTGCGCCCACTCGACGTCGAGGGCGATCTCCAAGGCCCAGCCCGAGTCGAACGCCGGGGTCGAACCGCCCGGGGTCGCCTTGACGAGGTTGGCCGCCGGGAGGTTGAACCGTTGGTCGAAGGCCGCCAGGTCGCCGGCGATCGTCGGGTCGTCGTAGGCGTCGATGATCGCGATGGTCTGCCCGGACCCGTCGTAGGCGAGCTGCGAAACCCCGTAAGCCTGGCGGATCTGCGCCGGGCTGTAAGGCCCCGAAACTCCCGATCCGGCCGACGGGGTGAGGGAAGCCCCGGGTACGATCGGGCCGACCAGGTGGACCCCCACCGAGTTGGCGGAGACTTGCCGAGCGATCAGGCCGGTCTTCACTTCAACCATCGAAGCGGTGTGTGCCAAAGCCGCCGACATGGCGGACCCGGCATCGGCGCTCATGAGCTGTCGACATTCGAGACCTTCCCAGCCTAGAGAAATTCGGCGCGGGGATTGGCCCTGGCGGCGTCGATTGATGGCGCGTCGGATCATTGGGATGCGAACTCCGTCCAGCCCGAGGGGGGAGGCCGGGGTTGATGCGTCGTCGGGTTATGCTACACAGGAGAAGAAAAACCGACGGGAAGATCACGAGCGGACGTGTGCGAAGCCCGGCGATCGACCCTCTTCTTCGGGGTTTGACTATTCTGTCGAGGCGACGTGAGGAAAACAAGACCCCCTCGTGCGAAACCAATAGGACGTGCCCTCATGATTGTCAACTTCTTGACAATCTCTTCAAACTATAAGGTTGCTCAAGCCCGTGAGATTCTAATAAGGCGGCATCATTGAGGATCGCTTGGGTTGGGCCGGATGCGATAATTTGGCCTTCGTCAAGTAACAAGGTAGATGCGCAAAGTTCTAATACCATCTCTAGGTCATGGGTGGCGATAAGCTTGGTCGCGTTCATGCCATCAATCAAGCGGAGGAAGCGGCGGCGCCCCCGGGGGTCGAGGTTGGCCGTCGGCTCGTCGAGCACCAAAACCGTCGGTTCACACGCCAAAACCCCCGCCAGGCAGGCCCGCTTCCGCTCGCCGAAGCTGAGGTGGTGCGGCGGCCGATCGGCCGCGTCGACCAGGTCGACCTGCTCCAACGCCCGGAGCGCTACCCTCCTGGCCTCGGCCTTGGACAAGCCTAAATTAAGCGGGCCGAACGCGACGTCCTCGATCACCGACGTGCTAAATAACTGGTCGTCGGGGTCCTGGAACACCAGGCCGACCCGTTTTCGGATCTCGCGGACGTTTCTCGCCGTGACCGGGAGGCCGTCGATCCAGATCGAGGGGCCGGACCTGCTTGGCGCCTCGGATGCCGGGTCGCCCGGGGCGCCGTGGGCGTGCGAGACGCGGTTCCGCCCGAAGCCGGGCAGGACGCCGTTGAGGTGGAGCAGGAGCGTGCTCTTGCCCGCCCCGTTGGGCCCGACCAAGGCGACCGAGTCGCCCGGTCGAACCGCGAAGTCGACCCCCCGGAGCGCGGGTCGGCCGTCGGGGTAGTGATACCAGAGCCCTTCGACCCGGATCGCCGGGGCGACGGGGGGTGGAGGCGGCTCGGACGGGCGGTCGGTCATCGAGCGTCGGCCCCGTCAAGGGTCCGGATCGTCCCGTCCCACCCTCGGGCGAGCATCGCCGAGTGGACCCGCTCGCCGCGCTCGAACGACCGGAGGAAGAGCATGGCGATCAGGCTGGTCAGGGCACCGAACCCGAGCCGACCCCCCCTCCGGAACGTCCGGCACCGCCGGGCCTGGACCATCCTCGCCAGCTCGTCGCCGAGGATCGCGGCCTGCCGCTCCATGAACCGCAAGGTCGCCACCAGGATCGGCGGGACTCCCAGCCGCCCCATCGCCGCCAGGAGCGCCACGAACGGCGTGACCTCGACGAGAACGACCATCGCCCCGAACGCCAGGCTGTTCTTGCCCAGGATCGCCGCTGCCACGCCGACCAGGCCGACCTCCGCCCGGGCGGGATGGCCGGGGGCGACCATCAGGGCCAGGAAGCCGACCAGGGGGACGAACCCCAGCCACCTCTTGAGCAAGGTCATCGGCTCGACTCCCGACCAGCCGACGACGAACGCCAGCAGCAACCCCTCGGCGGCCAAGGCTTGCCAGAGCCTCGGCGGGGTCAGGACGACGACTATAATGTAAATGATTGTCGATATGAGCCGGACCCGAGGGTCGACGCGGCGGATCGGCCCGACGTTTCCGCTTGGGCCGGCGGCCGAGAGATCAAGCCGCATTGCTCGCCCTTCCTTCTCGACCCCAGGCCGCATCGGGGGCCGGCAAGCCCCCTCGGGCGACGCCTCGAGCCAAGCCCAGGGCGACCCCGAAGACGACCAAGGTCCCGACGACGCCCGCCGCCGCCGTGGCCAGCCCCGGATTCAACCTGTTCAGGGTCGGGATCGAATAATCGGGGATCGGTACCTTGATGGGGAGGGGCGCGGCCTCGGCCCCTCCCCCCGGCAGGAATGACGCCTTCACCCTCCCGACGAATTCCAGCCCGTCGGGGTGTTCCGACGCCAAGGGGGCGAGGAAGATCGCCACGGCCGTCGAGATCCCCAGCCCCGCCGCCGCCACGCCCGCCCAAGGTCGCCCGATGGAAGTGGCCGGGGCGCCCGGTTCCAAGGTCCCCCCGTCGACCAGGTCCGGGCGGACCAGGAGGAGGGACCGGACCACGGTCCCGGTGATCAACGCCTCTCCCAGTCCGATCGCCGAATGCACCAGAGCCATCCAGCCCAGGACCCGGAAGAACTCCGCCCCTCCCCCTCGACTCGACGCCGCGAGCTCGACGGCGAACGCCCCCGACGACAGGATCACCGAGAACCAGGCCGCGACCATCGACCCGATCAAGACCCCTCGGGGGCCGGCGATGTTCCGCCGGATCGGGGCATAGATCGCATAACCGCCCGCCGACCCGACCAGCCCCATGTTGACGAAGTTCGCCCCCAAGGCCGTCAAACCCCCGTCGCCGAACAGGAAGCACTGGACCACCAACACCGCCCCGATCACCAACGCCCCCGCCCAAGGGCCGAGCAGGACCGCCGCCAGGACCCCGCCGAGCAGGTGCCCCGACACCGGGAACGGGTAGAGCGGGAAGTTGACCATCTGCGCCGCGAAAACGAAAGCCGCCATCGACCCCATCAAGACCGTCGTCCGATCCCGAAGCGCCGGGCGAAGCGCCCGGACCCCGTAGGCCAGGCCCCCCAGCGCGACCATACCCGTCGCGGCCAACACCTTCAAGTCCAGCACGCCATCGGGAATATGCATAACGCGGCGAGACCTTTTAATCGATTCAAACGGGGGGCGGCTCCGGCCTTGAATCTCCCGGTACATGGTAAGACTCGTAGGGCGATTCGTCAAAAGCTTCATACCGAAACCGGACCAACCGGGAATCATGGCCGATCCGAGGCGCCGTCATGCCACCACCGCCGGGCCTTCGCCTTGTCCCAGGACGTGGCGGAGGCGCAGCGGCCCAGGGCGGTTTCCAGGCTCTCCGCGTTGGGGAAGCGGTCGCTCGGGTCTTTGGCCAGGCATCGGAGGATGACGGCGTCGAGGTCGTCGGGGACCTCGCCGCGAAGTCGCGACGGGGGAACGACGGGGTCTCGGGCGTGGGCGATGATCGCCTCGATGGCGGTGGGGGCGTCGAACGGGGGTTTGCCGGTCAGGAGGAAGTAGGCGACGGCGCCGAGGGAGTAGATGTCGCTCCGGGCGTCGAGAGTTCGCGAGCCGTTGGCCTGCTCGGGCGACATGTAGAGCGGCGTCCCGAGGATCTGCCCCTCGTCGCTGGCCTGGGGGGATGCGGACGAGGCGGTCGATGCCTCGGGGCGGACCAGGCCGAAGTCGAGGAGCTTGGCGACGTCGTCAATCCCCCCCCGTCGGGCGGCGAAGATGTTCGACGGCTTGATGTCGCGGTGGATCAGACCGGCCTCGTGCGCCTCGACCAGCGCCAGGGCCACCTGGCGGACGAGGTGGATGGCCCGACCGGCGGGCAAGGGGCCGTGACGCTCGACCAGGTCGGCCAGGCTCATCCCGGGGAGGTATTCCATGACGTAATAGTAGGTCCCGTCCTCGGTCCGGCCGTAGTCGAAGATTTCCACGGTGTTGGGGTGCGAGAGCGTGGCGTTGATCCGGACCTCGCGCTCGAACCGCTCGATCGTCCCGGCGCGGAGGACCACCTCGGGGCGGATCAGCTTCACGGCGCACGGCCGCTTGAGCAGTTCATGCTCGGCCAGGAACACCTCGCCCATCCCCCCCGATCCGATCCGATCGCCGAGCCGGTACTGGCCGAACCGGCGGGCCTCGACGACCTCGGACCTCAGCCTCGAGATCGTCTGGGTGGCGAACGACGAGATCGCCCCCAGTGCCAGGAGGAAGATCGTGTCGACGACGAAGACGGCCAGCGGGTTGATCCCGTCGGACCGGGATTCCCCCAACCACGCGACCGACTCGGCCCGGATCAGGTTGGCCCCCGAGAGGGTGGCCAGGGGGACCATCGCCAGGATCGACGAGATGACCGCCGTCCTCCGCCAACTTTTCGGGATGTAGATCGCGTCGATGAGCATCACCAGCGACACGAGCAAGATCGTGTTCCTCGTGATCCGCTCGGCCACGAGAGGGTCGATTCCCATCGAGGGGCCGAAGATCGCGCGGCCTTCGTACGCGACGAGGAGGCCGACCAGCGTCAGGGTCATGGCCAGCTCGATCTTCCGGAGCCACCCGAGGGAAAAGCGTCGGGCCGAGAGGAGCAGGGCGATCCCCGCCAGGATCGCGGCGGCGACCCCGAAGGGGACCACGATCCCGCCGGGATTCTTGCCGAGGACCAGGGGCCGGACCAAGATCACCATCCCGAAGATGAGGATGTGGATGAACGGGAGGGTCCGGAGCCTCGACTGGACGACCAGCCGGGTTTCTTCCGCCGACCGGGTCGGCCTCGCCGGGGCGATCGCCGCCTTGGGCGAGAACCCGTCGACCCCCACGCTCATCCCGGGCGAATCGAGGAAGGGGGTCGCGGTGTCGGAGGGGTCGGCCCGGCGGTGGTTGGCGGGGGGCGGCGGGTCCGCCGCGAGTTGGGGTTGGGCGGTGCCGTCGGATACGTCGAGGAAGCCGTCGCGGTCGGCCTGGCTGTCGTGGTCGAGTAGGCTTTCGACCTCGGCCCGGAGCCGGTCGTCGCCGCCGCAGGCGCCTCGGAGCCACTCGGCCCGGTCGGCGGGGGGCAGGCTCAGGGTCAGGTCGAACAGTTCGCCGATCCGGCCCCATCGCTCGGAGTTCATTCGCCCCTCCCGGCTCGGAGTTGGCCGTGGAGCCAGGCCCGCCCGAGCCGGCAATCCCGCTCGGCGGTGGCGAGCGAGACGTCGAGGGCCGCGGCGACCTCGGGCATGCTCAAGCCTCCGAAGTAGCGGAGCGTGATCGCCCGCCCCTGCCGGTCGTCGAGCGCCGCGAGTCGGACGACCGCCTCGTGGACCTCGGCCACGTCGACGTCCTGCGCCTCGAAGTAATCCACCAGCGAGTCGAGCGGGACCCGCTCCCAGTGGCCCCCGCGCCGGGCCGCCGCGCGGCTCCTGGCGTGGTCGACGAGGATCTCGCGCATCGCCCGGGCGGCCGAGGCGAAGAGGAAGTTCCGGTCGGGCGAGCGGTCGAAGACCGCCTCGCCGAGCAGGCGCATCACCGCCTCGTGGACCACGGCGGTGGGGGACAAGGTGTGGCTCGCCCGCTCGCGGCTCATCATCCGCGACGCGACGAGGCGCAACTCGCCGTAGATCCGGGCGATCACTTCCCCCTTGGCTCCATCATCCCCCGCCCTGGCCTTGGCCAGGATGGTCGTCAACTCGGGTCCCGCCTCGGCCACGATCGAAACTCCGGAAAAATCTTTGAGGGGATTCGAGTCCATTCTTCGCGTGGTCATTGTGGGGAGCAAGTGGAACACCGCCCTTGAGCGGCAACCAAGCTAAGGGCGTCGGGCTTTCCCCGGCAAACCCCGCGTCCGTCCAATGGAGCCGAGCCGATGATCGACCTCGTGTATTGGAGCTTCGTCGTGGCCCTCTCGCCGATCGCGATTGGCGCGGGATTCCGGTGTCTCGCGGCCGTCTTGGGGCCGCTCGGACGACCCGGCGCCGCCCCCCACGCCTGGCACGAAAGTGCCCTCCACGCCCCCCACCACGCCCCGGGCCGGGTCGGCCGGATGGGGGGCTTCGGTCATGGCCACTGATCGCTTCGACGACCCGGACCTCCGCGAACTCGTCGAGGGATTCCCGATCGGGCCGATCGAGGACGACCAATCGTACCGCGCCGCCCTCGCGATCCTCGACCGCCTGTTCCGCCTCGACGACCACCGGACCCCCGCCCAGCGGACCTACTTCCGCGACCTCGCGCGGCATGCTCACGAATATGAACAAGTAATTAATCTTGTTTGAACCGAGGCCCCGTCGCCCGATGCGCCGGGATTGAACTTCGAGCCAAGGAGCGGCTCTCCTCCCGGCAAGTCACGGGGCTGGGCAGGTGGGACGCTCGCAAGGCACCGCGTCGCGTGACGGAGGCTCCGTGAACCCCCGCGAGCCGTGGCTCAGGTCGCGGTGACAAAGCGTGCTGGGGCTGTGAGTGGTTATCTCTGGCTGATAAGATTGGAGATTTTCCATCCATTTTTAAGAAAATATGAACATGAAAATTGACAATCCGCGAAGCTTCTATCGCGCCAAGCCGTTCCGCCCATTCTCGATATTGACGGGGTCGGGCGAGTCCTACCTCGTCCCCCACCCCGAGAACATCGCCTTCCACTCCGAGGGGGGCGTCGTGATCGTGATCCCGGCCCACGGTGAGGTCGTGATGATCGACGCCGACAGCATCACCGCGATCGATCAAGGTTGATTCGCCGAGGGGTTGGCCGCCAGGACCTTGGCGACGGCGGCGGCGGTCGCCTCGCCCCGGATATCCTTGGCCCGGATCACGCCTCGGGCGTCGAGGACGTAGATCGTCGGGAACGACGACACGCCCCAGGTCATCGTGATCGGCCCGGAGGTCGAGCCGTCGAACCAGCAGGGCCAGGTGATGTCGCCGACGTCGATGGCATTGCGGACGGCTTGGCGGGTCTCGTCGGTGTTGACTTCGAGGATGACGCATGGGCTGGTCTTTCGCGCTTCGGGCTTGAGCATGTCGCGGAAGTGTTTGGCGGCCTGTTTGCAAGGGCCGCACCACTCGCCGGAGAAGACCAGCACGACGACCTTGCCCCGGTGATCGCCGAGGCGGAGGGGCTTGCCGTCGATGTCCTGGCCGGTGATCTCGGGGGCTTCCATCCCGACCTGGAGCCGTCGCATCTCGAAGAGTTCCCCTCGGGCGAAGTCGCCGACCGTCTTGCCGATCGAGGTGGGGTCGCTGGGGTCTTCGAACGCCGGAACGTCGGCGAACTCGGAGAGGCATCGGTCATAAGCCGCTTCCGCCTCGGCCCGGAGGGCGACGGGGTCGCTCCCCGCCAGGTGGGGGGGCAACGGTTGATCTGGCGAGTTGCGGAGCGCACGCTTGACCCGTTCGAGTCGGAGCCGGAGCGTATACCCCAGGACGTACCAGCCTCGACCGCGCTCGGTCCGGCTCGGGTTCTCGGCGGCCACGGCGCGGAGCAAGGCGATCGCCTCGGGCTTGTCGTGGTGTATCCACAAGGGAGCGAGCGCGGTCGACATGTTCGAGTCGCGGACATGGTCGCGTTTGAGTAGAAATAACGCCCGGTCGACTTGGCCCGTCGTCAGCCCCCGAGCATTGATGAGGATGAACCGCAGGGCTTCGACGCTCGCCGGGTCGGCGGGTTGCTTCGACGCCGCTTCGAGCAGATCGTTGATTGGTGGCGTGATCATTGAATGGAGGCGATCGGTCGCGGCTTCGTATTTCGGGAGCTTCTCGGCGTCCGAGATCGATTCGGCGGTGATTTTTCCGTATTCCCGGCTCCGATCAGCCTGACCGCGATCGACGACCGCCTGCGTGGTGGCGATCATCCCTCGGATCGACGAAACCGGCGGCGCGGACTTCGGGTCGTCGCCTCGGGCGGGAGTCGCCAGCAACGTGATCAGCAAGCAAGAAAACCTCCGCATCGACGACGCTCCCGGCTCGAAATGACGCGAATCTTTGGGATGGTGGATCGGCCCTTCAAGATTGAGCGGCTTTATGACAATTGTCAAGGGATTGTCGAGTGATTCCAACCCGGTTTGATCCGCGTGCCGGTCTCAGCGGCGGGAGGCGGCGAGTTTTCGGGCGGCTTTCTTGAGGTCGGGGCGTTTCTTGCGGGCATCGGGCGTCGAGGGGGTAGGGTTGGCGAGGGTTTCGAAGGGTCTCATCATGGGCGGCGGCGAGGGTGGGACCGCGGCGCGGAACGAAGCCAACGGGGTGGTGGTGGGTCGGGGCGTCGAAGGGGGGGCGGCCGCGACCGGGGGGCGAGCGTCGGGGGCCGGGGCGGTGGTCTCGTCGGGGCCTTGGTCGCGGGCGGCGGCTCGGTTGAGCTCCCGGATGGTCCGGATCGCCCGGTAGAACCCGCGCTCGGCGGCGGCCTCGTAGCGGCGGCCGAGCGTCGCCTCGGGCGAAATGTCGAAGCCGGCGAGGACTCCGGCGTTGATCCGCGCTTGGGCGATCTCCTGAATCTGTTCACCCATCGTGTCAGAGTCGAGCAAGCCTTGGAGCCGGTCGACCTCGGCGTTGATCCGAGTGATGATCTCGGGGTTGGACAGGGTATCGGCCAGCCCGAGCCGGCTCAAAGCTCGGTCGCGGGCGAGGCTGGAGGGCGGTCCTTGGGATTCCAGTTCGACGCCGAGGTCGATCCAGGCCGGGATCAGGCGGGCCAACCCGTCGGGAAACCCTTCGAGGGCGAGCCTCGCGGCTTGCGGGTCGGCCCCTTCGAGGTCGGCGATCATCCGGTCGGTCTGCTCGGCAAGCTCGGCGTCAAACTGGTCGCGGCCCTCCACGGTTTTGGCGGCGACGTCGAGCATCTCCCGCGAGGCCATCCGGTCCATTCGGACCGAGAGCAAGGCCGCGCGCCGGGCCATGAGCCGGCCCGACTCGCCGTCGGCCTTGAGTTCGCGGGCGAACGCGGCGGCCCGACGCTCGACCAGCGCCAGGTCGTCCTCGGGGCCGGGCAAGTCCCCTCGCCCCGCCATCCCGTGCCGGAAGGCGTTCAGCCGAGACGCCGCCTTCCCCTCGGGCGACTTCGGACCCGTCGACTTCGAGGCATTCCGCCGATTCGCCGCCAACCTCGCCGGTGAGCATGACATCGCTGGGCCGCTCCTGCTTGGCTTGTGATGAGGTATCGAGGTGGTTGATCCTCCGTCGAGGATCGATCCAAAAAGCTCGTCGTCGTTAATATCGTGAAATCGAGGGGTGCGTTAGTCTCCTTTTTGCCGGAAATGGGTAAAATTCACGAGCAAGACTTCCTGGTTGGCCCAATTGACGTTTCCCGGGAAGTTCTCCGAGCTTGGCGTCAGGGCGTCGAGCGGAAATGATCGAGCATAGGCCGCGAGAGGATGTTTAATGGACGATCTGACTGGAAGGGTGGGCGTGTTGCGCAGCGTCCTTGGAAGCTCATTCAAAAATACGGTGACGAGACGGGCGCGTCCCGCTCGGGCGATCAATGAGTGCGATTTGTTGGAAGAGCAGTTGCTTTTCGTCCTCGACCAAATCAGCCTGCTCCACAAGCTGGATGAGATGTGGAATGCCGATGTGACCTTTGGCAGGATTGCCTACGAGGATTCCGACGAGCAGGAGATCAGTGGTTACTACCGAAATTGGCTGGTCGCCGCCGAAATCGTCGCGGCGGAACTGGCCGCTCGTCAATCGTCCGGCTGTGTTCCCGATTCCGCCGCCGCATTCCTCGCCGAACTCGCGGAGGTACGAGGCATCTGCACCCCCGATGAAGTGTTCTTCTCTGGGCCTAAATTGGAAGCGTTGGAGGCTCGTGCGATCGCCGCCTATCACGCCGGCGAAACCGTCGAAATCCAGGACCTCGGCGATTGAACCGGCGAATTCGTGGATTTCGAGTCTTTTCTGACGCTTCATCCCAATCGGTTCGGGGATGTGTCGCTTCTTCCCGGGAGATTTCCTGTGGATTTGAAAACTGTTGTGTCTGAGGTTGGGTCATGGTCCGTCGATGAGCGTTTGCAGCTCGTCGAGGAAATTTGGAACGGGCTACTGGACCAAGGGTTTGAGCCGGAAATGGCCGAGGATTTGAAGGCGATTCTCGAACAACGTCTCGATGCGCTTGACGCCAATCCCGATGATGTGACGACCTGGGAATCGATCGTCGATCATGTGAGACGACCGCGATGAAGTTCCCTTTGGTTTTTCGGTCGGAAGTCCGCGACGATATCCAGAGCGGTGGCGGTCGAGGACTTGATCCGGGCGAGTGCGAGGTCACGCGAGACAGTTCCCGGCCCGAGATGGTAGGATGTTCGGCGAAGGGCCGGGGCTTTGTGAGGGAACTTCCCGAGGCCGGGCGAGCATCTTTGGTTTGATTCAGGCGGCGGGATTCATCATGAGAGCGGGCATCGTCGGTCTGCCCAACGTGGGCAAGAGCACCTTGTTCAACGCCCTGACCATGTCGAAGGCGGCCCAGAGCGCGAACTATCCGTTTTGCACCATCGAGCCGAACGAGGGGGTCGTCAGCGTCCCCGACGGTCGGCTCGGGCGGATCAGCAAGTATATCGTGCCCAAGAAGCTGGTCCCCGCCGCCTTGCGGCTGGTGGACATCGCCGGGATCGTCAAGGGGGCGAGCGAAGGGCAAGGCTTGGGCAACAAGTTCCTCAGCCACATCCGCGAAGTCGACGCGATCTTGCAGGTCGTCCGATGCTTCGAGGACCCCGACGTCGTCCACGTCGCCGGCGCGGTCGACCCGGTGGCGGACATCGAGACGATCGAGATCGAGCTGATGCTCGCCGACATCCAGACCCTCGACAACGCCTTGCCCAAGGCCGAGCGGACGGCGAAGTCGGGCGACAAGGACGCCAAGTTCCGCGCCGAGGCGATCCGCAAGTGCCTGGACCACCTGGCGACCGACCAGCCGCTCCGGAAGCTGACCTTGGACGAAGGGGAAGCGAATGCGATCGAGAGCTTCGGCCTGATGACGGCCAAGCCGGTGCTTTACGTCGCCAACGTCGACGAGACCGACCTCGAAGGCAAGGGGCCGCTGGTCGGGAAGGTCCGCGACTTCGCCGCCAAGGTGGGCGCGACGGTCGTCCCGGTGTGCGCCAAGCTCGAAGCCGAGATCGCCGAACTCGACGAGGCCGACCGCGGCGAGATGCTCGAATCCTCCGGCCTGGCCGAACCGGCTCTGACCGTCCTGGCCCGCGCCGCGTACCGGGTCTTGGGCCTGCAAAGCTACTTCACGGCGGGCGAGACCGAGGTCCGGGCCTGGACGATCCCCATCGGGGCCACCGCCCCCCAGGCCGCCGGGGTGATCCACTCCGACTTCGAGAAGGGGTTCATCCGGGTCGAGGTCTACACCTTGCCCGACCTCGAAACCCACAAAAGCGAGAAAGAGATCCGAGGTGCCGGGAAACTCCGGATCGAAGGCAAAGCCTACGTCATGCAAGACGGCGATATTTGCCACTTCCTGTTCAACTGATCTCATTGAAGAGTTTTAGCCACGGATGAAACACGGATGGAACACGGATCAGAAAATTTTGTTGAGTTAATCTGATCCGTGTTTCATCCGTGGCCGCTTCGTCTCAATCGCGACGCGAACCATGAGGACCAGGAATGACCCGGCATTCGCGACTCCGCCTCGACGATATTGTCGCCGCTCGATTCATGACCGTTGGCCGCCCGCGGCGTCTGGCGGGCGCCGCCTTGGCTCTCGCGGTCGTGGCGGCCCTGGCCTCGCCCTGTTCGGGGGGCGGCGCGGAGGATCGACGGGTCGACGACTTGCTGGCCCGGATGACGATCGAGGAGAAGTTCGGGCAACTCCAGCAACTCGGGGGCGACGCCACGACGGGGGGGATGCGCCAGGGACAGGATGCCCTGGTCCGTCGGGGCCTGATCGGCTCATTCATCGACGTCCGAGGCGCCCGGTCTTCGAACGAGGTCCAGAAGCTCGCGCTCGATTCCTCGCCGTTGAAGGTCCCGATCTTGTTCGGCTATGACGTCGTCCACGGCTATCGGACGATCTTCCCCGTCCCCCTGGGTTTGGCGAGCGCCTGGGACCCGGAAGCCTGGGAGCGTTCCGCCGCGGTCGCGGCCCGAGAGGCGTCCGCCGCCGGGGTCCGGTGGGTCTTCGCGCCGATGGTGGACGTCGCGCGAGACCCCCGATGGGGGCGGATCGTCGAGGGTGCGGGCGAAGACCCCTACCTCGGCTCGATCATGGCCGCCGCGCAGGTCCGAGGGTTCCAAGGGAGGGATTACGGCGCCCCGGGGCGTGTCGTCGCCTGCGCCAAGCACTGGGTCGGCTACGGCGCCGCCGAAGGGGGGCGCGACTACAACGCCGCCGAGGTGTCGGAGCGGACCTTGCGAGGGGTCTATTTCCCGCCGTTCCGCGCGGCGCTCGATGCTGGGGTCGGGTCTTTCATGACCGCTCTGAACGAGTTGAACGGCGTCCCCGCCACGGTCAATCCCTTCACCCTCGGCCAGGTGCTCCGCCAGGAGTGGCGGTTCGACGGCCCGGTGGTCGCCGATTATCAGGCCGTCGAGCAGCTCATCGCCCACGGCGTCGCGGCCGACGGGATGGACGCGGCGCGGATCGCGCTCGACGCGGGCGTGGACGTCGAGGAACAGAGCGACCTGTTCCGGGTCCACGGGCCCGGCCTCGTCCGATCGGGGAGATTGTCCAGGGCCCGGCTCGACGAGGCCGTCCGCCGAGTCCTCCGGCTCAAGGTCCGCCTCGGCCTCTTCGACAATCCTTTCGTCGACGAATCCGTCGAGCGCTCCATCATCCTCAGCCCCGAGAATCTGGCCGCGGCGCGTGAGGTCGCGGGGCGTTCGCTCGTGCTCTTGAGGAACGAAGGGGATGTCTTACCCTTGGGGGCCGGCGTCCGCTCGATCGCCGTGATCGGCCCGATGGCCGACGACTCGCAGGTCCCGATTGGGCCTTGGTTCGCCGACGGCAAGGGCGAAAACACCGTGACCGTCCTCGCCGGGGTCCGGGCGAAAGTCGCCGGGCGGTCCGATCCGGTCAAGGTCGCTTACGCCAAGGGATGCGAGGCCGAGGGAAGTTCGCAGGACGGCTTCGAGGAGGCCGTCCGGGTCGCCCGAGAGTCGGACGTGGCGATCCTCGTCGTCGGCGAACCTTCGACTCAAAGTGGCGAGGCGACGTCGCTCACCTCGCTCGACCTTCCCGGCCGCCAGCTTGACCTGGTGAAAGCGGTCCATGCGACGGGCAAGCCGACGGTCGTCGTCCTGTTGAACGGCCGGCCGATGACGATCGGCTGGGTCGCCGACCATGTGCCCTCGATCCTCGAGGCGTGGTATCCCGGAACCCAGGCGGGCCACGCGGTCGCCGACGCCCTTTTCGGCGACGTCAACCCCGGCGGCAAGCTGCCCGTGACCTTCCCCCGTTCCGTCGGCCAAGTCCCGCTCTATTACAACCACATGAACACCGGGCGCCCTCCCTCTGCTTATAAATATACATCCAAGTACGTCGACATCGACAACGGGCCGCTCTACCCGTTCGGATTCGGCCTCAGCTACACGCGATTCCGGCTCAAGGACCTCCGCCTCGGCGAGACCGAGATCCCGGTCGACGGCCGGCTCGTCGCCAGCGTCGAGGTCGAGAACGTGGGGCGAAGGGTCGGCGACGAGGTCGTCCAACTCTACCTCCACGACGAGGTGGCGAGCGTGACGAGGCCCGTCAAGGAGCTGCGCGGGTTCCGGAGGGTCACGCTCCGACCGGGCGAGTCGAGGACCCTCCGCTTCGCGATCGGCCCGGAAGACCTCGGCTTTTACGACCGAGACATGCGATTCGTCGTCGAACCGGGCCGATTCGGCGTCATCGTCGGGACCAGCTCCGAGGGCGGATTGGTCGCCACATTCGACGTGGTCGGACAAAAATCAACGACGGCGCGGTAATACCGATCCCAGAGATTCATCGCGCATTTCAAATTGCGGGATTGCAGATTGCAAAGCATTGCCTTGATTGGCTTTTCCTTTGCAACCCGCGATTTGCGATCTGTTCTGTGATGAATTCCTGGGATTGGGATAAGCTCAGCGCCGAGGCCCGGTCTTCGCGGTGTCCCCCGCCGTGAAGACTTCCGGGGCGATCAGCGGGCGGATCGTCTCCTCGATCGGCCCGTCGGAGAACGTCCGCCGGATCGCGTCGTCGGCCAGGGCGTTGGCGATCGCCGCCAGGATCATCCCTTGGTCGAGCGACAGGACGCATCGGCTGACCTCGCCCGTCGTGACGTTCACCGAATCGTGGAAGCCTTGAGGGCCGAGGATGTCGAACTTCTCGGTCAGGGCGCGGAGGTTGGCGAGGGCCTCTCGGGGGGCGGCCCCAAGGGCCAGGAACGACGCATGGGGGGTGACGACCCCCTCTCTGGCCGGGCCGGTCACCGAGCCTCCGTTCGGCTTCGACCCCGAAGGGACCTCGTAGGTCAGGTATCCCCCAACGTCGGCGCCGATGGAGTCCACCCCGTAGGTCTGATATCCCCCTTCGGGGGTGCAAGAGGGGGAGAAGCCCCAGAATCCGTAGTGCAAGACCTCCAGGCCCGCCTCGATCTGGGCCCGGACATAAAGCGGGTGGTTGACGCCCCAACTTCCCGGCGCCCAGCGTTCCTCGGGGACGAAGAGCGGGACCATCAATGCCTCGAACATGCTCCCGCCCCAACTCGGCACGAAATCGAGCCCCCGAAATTGATAATGCCCCTCGAAGACGGGCACGCCGAGATACGACTTGACTTCTCCCCGAGGGACCTGGAATTGCGGGCCTCGATCCGCCGGGAGCGTGCGGAAGAGGCGATAATAGTGTTCGGGCGGGACCTGTCGGCGGGCGATCGCGATGTAGCTGACGATCCTCGGCTCGGTGTTGAGCATCCCATAGAACGCGGTGAAAGTCCGGTCGTCGACGTAATAGCCGCCGTGGAACTGGCCGGGCCGCTTGACGGGATCGATCGGGTCGAACGGGACGTAGAAGAAGCCGAAGTCCATCGGTTCGAGCAGCGCCCTGGCCCGATCTCGGAGCGTCGGGCGAGCGTTGCCGACCATCATCAGGGCGGCGGCGAGCCAGCCGTTGTCGACGCTGGAGAGGAACGGGCGAATGGGATGATCCTCGTCCTTGCCGACACGCACCCTGGCGCCGCCCTTGACTTCGCAGAGGTTGAAAAAGAACCCATGATCGCGCTCCATTTGGCCCAGCGTGGCCAGGGTCGCCCCGAGCCTCCGGTCGGCCTCGTCGGCGTCGATCAGGCCGAGCGCCCGCGCCGCCAAGGTTGACCAGAGGTACGAAGCGACGTCGGTGGGCGAGGTCTGCTCCGACGGCTTCCATTCCCCCTTCTCGGCCAGGGACAGGCGATCGGACGGAAGCCCGCTAGGGCCGGTCATGGCCTCGAACGAATGCCAGGTGGCCCGAGCGTACCGGAGCAACTCTTCGCGTTGCCCGGCATCCCATCGATGGCGGTCCTTCGGGTCGGGAACTCCTCGGCCCGAAGAGTCATTGGAGGAGATAGCCATTACGGAGATCGCCAAGAGTAAAGATATCAGGCAACAATGGGGTCGGTTCAAAATCGGCTCCTCGCCAACGCGATTCGTCGTGGTCTCATGATCCAATTTCCCAAGCATATCCCAAACCAACTTTGGAGTCGCCCTCAAGGGTGGTTCCGGTGGTGAAGTGCCTGGTAATACTTCGTTGTTTGAAAATTCCCTTCCAACCCGCGTCAGTCGGTTCGGCCTCGGCGGAGCCATAGACCCACGGCGAACACGACCGCACCGAGCGCCATCGCGGCCAGGGCCAACGGGCCGAGCGGGCGGTCGAGGGGAAAGACCAGCGGGGGCGTGAGGGGGATCGCGGCGGCGATGAGGGCATAGGGGATGATCCGGCGGCCTCGGAACGGCGAGGACGTGATCAGGATCAAGGCCGACGCGACCAGGGCGAACCCGTTGATCAGCCGGGTCAGGCCGAACGGGAGGAAGCTCAGGTGCATCTCGACGGGTTCTCGGCGGGTCTCGATGATCCGGGCCAGCCTGTCGCGGAACATCTCGGCGGCTTCTCGGGCCTGGTAGGCGGCCCTGGGCCAGTCGCCTTCGAGCGCCACGTTCCGGGTCATCCTCTGGAGTTGGTCGAAGGAGACCAGGTTGTTCTGCTCCATCCAGATCAAGGCCCCGGCCAGGGCGATCAGCCCGAGCAAGAACCGCATCCGGCGTCCCAGCAAGGTTTCATAGTAGAACCGAGTCAACTCACCCCGGCGCGACGGTTCGGCGGCGTCGGCGATCTCGGGGCTGAGGAGGAATTCTTCGGGGTGGTCGACCGCCTTGCGGAACGCTTCGAGCAAGGGCAAGCCGACCGACCCGTCGAGGCTCCGGTCGAACTGCGAGGCGACCGCCACGACGGCCTCGGCGGCCCGCTTCGACTTCCGGCGGGCGGTCAGCAGGTGGACCCCCCGGGCTTCGAGGTCGCGCTCGAAGATCGGCTCCAGGAGTCCTCGGGTCCGGTCGAAGGTCCGCCCGAGGATCAACCCTTCGAGCCGACCCGAAATCCAGCCTCGGACCGGGGCGAACCGAGGGCGGCGCCGGCCCGACAGGTCCAAGCCCCAGATCCCCCGAGCCTGGGCGGTCGCCCCGAAGCCGAACAAGGCCCCGAACACCTCCTCCCAACCCGCCCCTCCCGCCCCCGCCACATATCGCCGGATCGCCGACTCGTCGACCCCGAGCCTCCGCCAACCTCGGACCAGCGCCTTGAGTCGAGCCAACCCCTGGGACCGGCTCCGTTCCAGCGGTCGATCCAGCCCGAAGTGGTACGCGGCGGCCAGGCCGACGGCGAGGGTTGTCAACGTGATCCAGGTCCCGAGTTGATGGGTGATCACCAACGCCCCCAACGCGAGCAACCCCACCACGGCCAAGGCGATCCCGTCGCTCCGTGTCGACACCGCCAACGTCCGGGCCACCCCCGGTTTGATCTTCGATCGGGCGTCGAACCCCCGGAAACGGGCCAGGGCCGCCGCGATCAGGCCGCCGAAGATCAGCCAGCCGGCCGCGAGTCCCGCCCGCCCCGAGGCCAGGGTCGCCAGGACGATGGCCGCCAGGATCGCCAGGCTCGACGGGCCGACCCATCGCCTCACGGGCAGGAGGGGCGCGGTCTGATAGTCGAGGAGGGCCGACTCGAACGCCTCGGCCTCGGCTTCGGTCGGGGTCAAAGGGCCGTCGACGCCAAGCTCGGATTCCAGGGCGCGGACCACCGCCCCCATGTCGCGGAAGCGATCGGGCGGGACGGCGGGGCCGGCGTTCCCTTCGCCGCCGACCATCCGGCGGATGACCCCCGCCAGGCCGGGGGGGACGGCCCGATCGCCGCTCGACCCGGCGACGAGGGTCGAGAGCGCCTGCCCGAGCGCGACGACGTCGGCCTCGGCGTCGGGGGGCGAGGGGAGGGCTTGAACCGGGGTCGAGGCGGAAGCGCCGGCCAGCGAGATCGGGGGAACCTGGGGGTCGGTCGCCCCGAGCGCGGGGACCAGGCCGACGCCGACGCCGGTGACGGCCACTCGCCCTTCGGGGTCGACCCGGATCGCCCCGAGGCCGAGGTCGCGGTGGAACACGCCTTGTTCGTGGGCGAACCTCAAGCCTCGGGCGGCGTGCAAGATCGCCGCGACCCGGGCCTGCCGGTCCAGCGAAGCTCGCCCTTCAACGGGGTCGGACAGCGGCGACGACTCGTCGAAGGCCGCCACCGCGAAGACCTGGTTGCCCGCCACCTCGACCGCGAACGGGCCGGCCAGGTTCGGGTGGTGGAGTCGGGTCGAGGCGAACGCTTCGAGCGTCCAGCGGGCCACGAACCGGGGGTCGGCCCCCCATCGGTCGCGGGTCGAGGCCAGGGCGGCCGTCGGCCCCGCCCCGAGCCACCTTCCCCACGACCCCACCCCGGCCCGGACGGCGTCCCAGCCGCCCCGGACCCGATACCGCCCCAGCCACCTCGGCCGGTCCAGCCCCGGGGCGAACGCCAGGCGAGGCTCCGGCCTCGAAACCACCACCGGCGCCGCTCCCGACCGGGCCTCGTCGTCTTTTTCTTTCTCTTTGGCCTTCGCCTCGAAGTCCAGCTCCACCGCGACCGAGACGTCCGGGTCGACCTCGACCGACAGGATCAAGGGGGAGCCGCATCGGGGGCACTCGACCCGAAACCGCCCGGCTCGGACGTCGGTGAGCGCGGTGGGCCGGCGGCAGACCGGGCAGATCATCGTCGACGGGTTCACGAAATCGACCCTCGTCCGGTGTTGGGGAGAGATCCGGGTTGCGAGTCGCCGAACGATTCGCCGGGGACCGACCGCATCCATCCATTGCGCAGCGAGAGGCGGGCGGTGTCAAGCTGTCAAGCCGGCGAGGTCGGGCTTTCGGGGATGGGTGTCGTGCAGTGCTCGAATCTGGAGATTTAGGTTGCGAATCGCAGGATCGCAAATCGCAAAAATTCAGGAACCAAGGTCTTTCAACCTTTTGCGATTTGCGATCCTGCCATCTGCAATTCTTGATCCCGAAGAATCTCCGAACTTCGAAAGCGATACTCGGCGGCGGCGCGGCGAGGTGTCCTTGACATGCGGGTTCGTCCCTGTCAAGCTCCGGCTCGACTTGCCCCGAGCCGACGACTCGACCTGACGGAGCGGACCGATGCCCACACCTCGCGCTTGCCGGAGCTTGCTCGCGGTTGGTTTTCTCCTGGTGATCCTCGCACCGACCCGCGCGGACGACGCGGGGACGGCGGAGGAGCGGCGGCTTGGCCGGGCCAGCCTGCTCGGGAAGAACTACGACGAGGCGATCAACCACTTCAACAAGGCCCTCGCCTCGAACCCGGACGACGTGGCGGCGTTGATCGACCGGGCGGAATGCTGGTCGTCCAAGGGGGACGAAAACCGGGCGGTCGGAGACCTGACGCGGGCGATCGAGGTCGAGCCGAAGAACGCCAAGGCCCGGGTCGGGCGGGCGGAATTTTGGGTCGAACGGGAGGGGGATCGCGCCATCGCCGACCTCGACGTGGCGATCGAGGTGGACCCGAAGAACGCGAAGGCCCACGCGCTTCGGGGCTACGCTCGCTTCGGTCGTGACGACCTCGACCTCGCCTCTCCCGATTTCGACGAGGCGATCCGCCTTGGTTATGGCTCGGAGATGCCCGAACTCTTCCTATTCCGGGGGATGCTCCGGTTGTCCCGGAACGACGGCGCCGGGGCGATTCGGGATGTCGACACGGCGATCCGGGCCAACCCGGATGAACTCGGGCTGTTATTGCTCCGGGGCTTCGCTCGCTTCCTCGACAAACAGGATGAGCAAGCGATCGGCGATTGCGACCGATACCTCGAAGCCAGGCCCGGCGATCCGCAAACTTCGCTGCTTCGGGCCGTGATCCTGCAAAGGGCGAAGCGAACCGCCGAGGCCAAACAAGCCTTCGACGCGATCATCGAGCAAAACCCCGACGATGCCGAGGCCCTGAATTTTCGCGCGAGCCTCGCCTTGACGAAGGGGGGCTGCGCCCAAGCCATCGCCGATGTCGAGCGGGCGATCGTATCCAAGCCGGATGAGGTCCGTTACATGCTCAATCGAGGGGGGATCGAGCTGGTCAACCACAACTACGACCGGGCGTTGGCCGACTTCGCGCGAGTGGTCAACCTCGACCCGAGCCGGCTCACCGTCGCCCAGAGGGCGAACGCCCTGGCTTTTCAAGCCTGGATCTGGGCGACTTGCCCCGAAGGACGGTTCCGGAGCGGCTCGAAGGCGGTCGAGTCGGCCAGGCAAGCGTGCGAATTGACGGATTGGAAGCTCGCAAGCCCCCTCACCACCCTCTCGGCGGCGTATGCCGAGGTGGGAAACTTCGACCAGGCGATCCACTTCGCTCGGGAAGCCGCGAAGCTCGCGCCCAAGGAAGACTCGCCAATCGAGTTCAAGGTGGTCCGGTTCAAAATCTCGATTTCGTGTTGTATCTCGATCAGTGGTCCGGGCGAGGATCGGCAGGTTCTCCCGGAGATGCTGGGCCTTTATCAAAAGCGGCGGCCTTATCGCGACTTGAGATGAAACCGCCCGAAGCTCAAGCCCCCTCGGGAGGAGACCGGGAGCGCCGTCGGGCTGACGATCGGCGCTCTTCTCGGCCTTCGCCGAAATCCTCACGCGAATTTCACCGATTCTCGGCTCAATCCCCCGGTCCTGACCTTACGATCGTCCGTCCGCCGCGAGATCCCAAGCGGCACTTGATGGCGCATCGGAGGTTCGATTCACGATGGGTTCCACAAGCAGGTCGAGAGGTCGCGCGGGGTTTACCTTGATCGAGTTGCTGGTCGTGATCGCGATCATCGTCGTCCTGATCGCCTTGCTGCTCCCGGCGGTGCAGGCGGCCCGCGAGTCGGCCAGGCGGGCGAGCTGCCAGGACAACCTGAAGCAGATCGGCCTGGCCATGCACAACTATCACTCGACCCACGACGTCTTCGCGATCGGCTACGTCGCCTCGCCCAACGCGAACCTCAACGCCACGTCCCCCGGCTGGGGCTGGGCCTCGGCGATCCTGCCGATGATCGAGCAACCCGCGCTCTACCACGCGGCGAACCTCAACCTCCCGGTCGAAGACCCCATCAACCTGACCGTCAGGATCACCGCCCTGGGCGTTTACACCTGCCCGACGGACCGCTTCGCCGGCCGGTTCACCGTGACCGACGCGAGCGACAACCCGATCGCCGACTCCTGGTCGAACAGCTACGCCGCCTGCTTCGGCCGCGACGTGAACATCGCCAAGAACCCGACGGGCGGCAACGGCGTGTTCATGAAGAACTTGACCTTCGGCGTCAGGGACATCACCGACGGCACCGGCCAGACCATCATGGTCGGCGAACGCGCTTCCATCCTGACGAAAACCCCCTGGCCCGGCTCGATCGACAACGGGACCTGCCGGATCTCCCCCGGCTCGCCGAGCCGAAGCACCTCGGTGAAGACCGCCCCCGTCGAGCCCCTCGCCCGCGCCGATACCGGCGGCGGGACGTCCGACAACCTCTTCTTCGACCCCGACGACTTCTACAGCCCCCACCCTGCGGGAATCGACTTCCTGATGGCCGACGGCTCCGTCAGATTCATCAAGTCGAGCATCAGCCCCAACGTCTACGGCGACCTCGCCAGCCGGAACTGGGGCGAGGTCGTCGGCGGCGACCGGTATTGAGGGTCACATCCTCTTCTCGGATCAAAACTGGCCGGCCGAAGCGATCTCGCCGCCCGCCACCGTTCCCATGTCAGGCCGTCGATCGTGTCCTAAACAAATCTCATGCCGCCGTCGCCGAGCAGGGCGTCGACCCCGCCGGGGTGGATGCTCCGGGCGTCGATCGCCGCGAGGGGACGCGCGCCTCGAACCGGCGGACCTGGGTCGACCCGGCGAGGGGGGAGGCGGCTCGACGGGTCGGGCGGAATCCTTCGAAATCTCGCCTTTTCAAAAGCGGCGGTCCGTGTAGACTCCCCGCCATGACTCCGGGTGCCCGTGACTCAAACGGGAGCGGACAGGACTCGCATCGGATGCGAGTCCGCTGTTCACCCGATGTCGGCAGGGTTTCGATCGTTGATCCCGCCCGATGGCCTTGGGCTGGGGCGATCGTCCGGAACCCGGCGGCAATGGATTGCGAACCTCGCTCAAAGGAATCTGCCCGATGAATCGCTTCTTCTCGATCTCCAAGCTCGTCACGCTCGCCGGTTTGATGTTCGCCTCGGCGTCGACCGCCCGCGCGGATTTCCTCCGAGGGACCCAGGGGCTGGGCGAAAACGGCACCCCGACGATCAACGCCGCCAGCCTCGCGGCGGCCACCAGCTTCAACTTCGGCAGCATCAGCACCTCGACGGCCGAGACCGGGAGCTTCGCCAACCCCGGGGTCGCCGGCCTGGGCGTGACCCTGACGGCGCTCGACCTGACGAACCCCTCGAGCTTCAGCATCACCGGGACCAACGGGACGTTCGGAACCTTCAAAGCCTCGGCCGCGCCGGTCATCGAGCTTTCGCCAAGCAGCCCGCTGGTCCGGTCGTTCTACATCATCGGTACGTTCACCTCGGGTAGCCTGTTCGGCACGCCGACGACCAACTCGGCCAGCTTCACCGTCAGCTTCACCCAGACCGGTGGCGCGGGGACCGCGATCTCCGACTCGAGCACCCTGTCGGTCCCGGCCTCGCCCCTGGCCGGCACCGTCCCCGAACCCGCCTCGGTCGCCATGCTCGGCCTCGGCCTGGCCGGACTCGCCGGCTACACCGCCCGCCGCCGGACTCGCTAAAACTCAAATTCAGCTGCGGATGAAACACGGACGGGACACGGATAATCAAAATGAAATTGATTTATCCGTGTTTCGTCCGTGTTCATCCGCGGCTAAATTCTTCGAGCTGGTCGGCGAGGATCTCGATCGGGTGGCGGGCGTCGATCCCGGCCAGGCCGTGGACCTGGCTCCGGCACGAGAAGCCGGGGGCGACCAGGGTGGATTCCGGGTCCTTCGCCGCTTCGGGCAGGAGGACCCGGTTGGCCAGCGCGACGCTGACGTCGTAGTGGCCCGACTCGTAGCCGAACGACCCGGCCATCCCGCAGCAGCCCGAGTCGATTTCCCGGACTTCAAGCCCCTCGATCCGCTTCAAGGCGGCCACCGTCCCGCCCGTGCCGAGCAGGGCTTTTTGCTGGCAGTGGCCGTGGAGCAAGACCTTGCCGGGCCGGGGCCTGAGCGGGAGGTCGGGCACGGCGGAGCGGTCGGCGACGAAGCTGTCGACCATCCGCGCGGCCTTGGCGACGACCTCGGCGTCGGGGCCGAGGCGGAAGTCGCGGTATTCGTCAAGTAAGGTCAGCAGGCAACTCGGCTCGACCCCGAGGATCGGGACGCCTTGCCGGGCGGATTCGACGAGCCGGGCGACGTTCCCGGCGGCGAGATTTCGGGCCAGATCGAGCAACCCCTTCGAGATCGCCGGGCGACCGCAGCACGGCAATCCGGCGAGTTCGACCTCGTAACCGCTCGCTTCGAGGACCCGGACCGCGCTTCGACCGACATCCGGCGTATTGTAGGTCGTGAAGCAGTCGTCCATGAGGATCACCTTGCCTCGGGTCCCGGCTCGGGGGTCGGGCGTGTGCTTCTTGAACCACTTGCGGAGGTGGTTGGCGTCGAACAGGGGCAAGGTCCGACGCCGGTCGATCCCCGCCACCTTTTCGAGCATCCAGCGGAACGCCGGGTTTCGGATCGTCGCGTTCGCCAGGGGGGCCGTGGCCGACCCGATCGGGTTCAACTGGTGAATCCGCCCCATCAGCCTTGAGGCCAGGGGGATGGCGTGCGTCTTGTACTTCTGGTACAAATATTCGGCCTTGAGCTTCGACATGTCGACGTTCGACGGGCACTCGGTCTTGCACGCCTTGCATTGCAAGCAGAGGTCGAGGGCGTCGTCCAAAGCCTTCGACGCCAGGCCGTCGGCCTTGAGGGTTCCATCCATCACCAGGCGGAGAGTGTTGGCCCTGGCCCGGGTGGTCTGGGCCTCGTCGAGCGTGACCATGTAGCTCGGGCACATCGTCCCGCCGCCGTTCTTCCGGCAGGCCCCGACTCCCGAGCACATCTCGACGGCGCGGGCGAACCCGCCTTGCGCCGAGAAGTCGAAGGCGGTTTCCAGGGGTTCGACCGCGTGGTAGCTCGGGCCGATCCGCAAGGCTCCGCCGGGGTCGGGCGCGGCGACGACCTTGCCGGGGTTCATCCGGTCGAGGGGGTCGAAGGCGGCTTTGATTTCCAGGAACGCCCGGTAGACCTCGGGGCCGAACAGCTTGGCGTTGAAGCCGCTCCGGGCCAGGCCGTCGCCATGCTCGCCGCTCATCGAGCCGCCGAACTCGACGACCAGGTCGGACACGTCCTCGGCGATCGACCGAAGTTGATCCACTCCCTCGGCGGTCTTGACGTTGATCACGGGCCGGATGTGGAGGCAGCCGACGTCGGCGTGGCCATAGCAGGCGCCATAGGTCCCGTGCTTGGCGAGGATCGCGGCGAACCGGTCGTAGAACGCCGGGAGCTTGGCGGGGTCGACGGCGGTGTCCTCGACGAAGGCGACCGGCTTGGAGTCGCCGACCATCCCCATCAGGAGCGACACGCCCGCCTTCCGAATCTTCCAGAAGTCGTCCTTACTTGACTCGGTCAAACTCTGCCGGACGCCGAGGACGCCGGGTTGACCCCGGAACCTCCGGGCTAGGTCCTCGGCGCGTTCGGCCAATTCTTCGGGCGAGTCGGCGTAGAACTGGGCGGCGAGGACGGCGGCGGGCCGCCCCTCGGCGAAGCTCAGGCTCCGGGCGTAGTCGGCGTTGCTCGCGGCGAGGTCGAGCATCATCTTGTCGACCATCTCGACCGCCGAAGGGCCGGTGCCGATGATCTCGGCCAGGCGGTCCAAAGCGGCGGGGATCGTGGCGAACGAGAGGATCACCAACCCCTGCGCCGCCGGGATCGGCACGACCTTGACCTCGGCGCCCGCGATCGTCGCCAAGGTCCCCTCCGAGCCGACCACCAGCTTGGCCAGGTTGAACGCCCAAGGCGGGTCGACCCAACCCGGGGCCCGGACCGGCAGGCCGGGGATCAACTCGTCGAGGTTGTAACCGCTCACCCGCCGGAGGATCTTGGGAAACCGGGACTCGATCGCGGATCGATGCCGCTCAATCGTCTCCCGGACGCTCGCGTGCAAACGTCCGGTTGGACTTTCTTGCGAACAAAGGGCGTCCAACTCGTCAGCTTCGACCGGACCCAGGGTCGCAAGCGTCCCGTCCGCCAGAACCACATCAAGCGAGTCGACATGGTCGACCGTCTTGCCATACTTGAGCGACCGCGCCCCGGCCGAGTTGTTGCCGATCATCCCGCCGATCGTGGCGCGGTCGCCGGTCGAGACGTCGGGGCCGAACATCAGGCCGAGCGGCCGGAGGTGGGCGTTGAGCCGATCCAGGACGACCCCCGGCTCGACCTTGACCGTCATCTTGGCCCGGTCGACGATCCCGATCCGGTTGAGGTGTTTGCTCAGGTCGAGGACCAACCCCTCGCCGATGGTCTGACCCGAAAGGCTCGTCGCCGCGCCTCGGGGGACGACCGGGACCCCGAGTTCATGGGCGATCCGGACCGCCCCGCCCAAATCCTCGACCGTCCGGGGCAAGACCACGCCCATCGGCTCGATCTGGTACAAGCTGGCGTCGGTGGCGTACATCCACCGCGAGGCGTCGTCGAACCGGACCTCGCAGGAGGTTTCGTGCCGGAGCCGGTCATGGAGCCGCGACGACGCGGCGACGGTCATGGTGGACATCGTGTTGTCAACTCGGCACAAAGGGGCCATCGTGGCGGCAGGGCGTCGCTCCGTCGGGACGCATCCATTCGTCGTCCTTGGGTATTATTCTATGCGATCGGACTCCCCTTCAGCCACGCTTTTCGCCGGGATGCTCCCGCCTCATTCCCCGACTTCTTGAAGCAAGTCAAGTCGGCCCGCCTTCGAGAGCAGGATCAATGGCGACGCGTCGACGATGAGCTTCGACGGCGCGACCCACTTCCTCCATCAACTCATCGACGCCTACCTGCGAGGCGGACACCTTCGCCTCGGCGAGCGCATCGAGGAACTCGGCGCGGCTTAACCCGGCGACCTCCGCCCCTTTCCCCTGAGAAACCCGCCCCACGCGATACCACTCGATCGCGGCGGCGAGCCGGAGTGCGTCGGCGAAGGCTTTGGGGGCTTCGGCGATCCCCGAAAACAATTCTTCGGGCAGGTCGATCGTGATCACGCTGGTCGCTCGCTTTATATTCATTGATGAAAACATCCGCCGGGTTACTTCCGCCTCGTCCGCGACGATTCGACGATCGGTCGGGCTTCGAGGCGGTCGAGGGTTTCCATGAAGCGGGGGCGATTCCGGTGCTTTTCTCGGATCGAGACCAGGAGCGCATCCCATTCAATCCGTCGCCCCAGGGCCTCGTAGATCGGGAGCAGCTTCTTCAAGTAGCCGCTCGCAGCCTCGTAGGCCGATTGCTGGGCATTGGGGAGTTGGGCGTTCAAGGCGGCCTGGTAGATCTCGATCGCCCGCTCGGGGTGGGTGGCCGAGACGGCGACGGCGACGCTGTCGGCGCAAGGCGGGGTTGGGTTGTGGTAGCCCGGTCGGGTCGGCTCGGCGCGGAGCTTGTCGTACCACCGGAGCACCTCGTCCGGCTCCTTGGCGGCGATCGCCATCTGGAGCAAAACGTCGAGGTGGGGGCGAGGCGTCGCGTCGAACCGCCCCGGCCGGTGCATGAGCGGGATCAAGGAGTCGGGCACCGGGAGCGGCCAGGAGGTGTCGATCATCAGCCGGTCGGGCTTGGCCTTCGTCGGTTCCGGGGGTCGGGCCAAGGGCTGGGGCCGGTCGGATCGCTTCCGGGCGGGAGCTTTGGTGGGGAGGGGCGTGATCTGCGCCGGGGGTGAGGCGAGGAACCGATACGGCGCTTCCCCCGTTTCGAGGAACCGCAAGGCGGCGGCCCGGACCGGCTTTTCGACCTTGGCCTTCTTGGCGGCTTGGATCAGTTCGTCGAAGGTGGCCAGGCCGGGGCGGTCGAAGAACGGCCGGGCGGCGTGGGCGGCGACGACGTCCCACTGCTTCCGGTGCCGGGCGATCTCGGAGAGGCTCGCGGCCAGTTGGTCGCCGATCCCCGGATAGGTCGCGGCCATCGCGGCGATCCCCTCGATCGCCCAGCGCTCGGCGTCCTCGAAGCGTTTCGCCTCGATCAGATAATTGACGAGGCGGACATAGCTCCCCGAGGTCCGGGCCTCGGCCTCGTACATCGACAGCAACTCGTCGCCGCGACCGGCTTCCCGGAGCGCCCTGGCGATCCAGTTCGTCAATTGATCGCGTCCATAGCCGCGGAGGAAGCCATCCACGCCCGTCTTCCCTTGGGCGTCCGAAGGCTCCAACCGCCCGAGCAAAGTGTCGGCGACCGCCGACCAGTCTTGGGGCTTCGAAGGGGCGTCGAGGACCACGTCGCTCGCGCTCCCGATCGCGTCGTAATCGTCGAGCAGGTGGGCGTCGATCGCAAACAGCAACCGCTTGGGCCAGGACAGTTTCGAGCTTGCCACGGCCTGGAAGATGACCGGGAGGCATTCGGAGAACGCCGACAAGGTTTCCCCTTCGTCATCGGACTCGCCGATCTGGCGAATCCCCCGGCGGATGAACGCCCGGCCCAGCGACACGACCTCGTCGGCATGGCCGAGTTCCAGGAGCCGGTCGAACCGCTGGAAGATCCGGCGGAAATCCGGGGTGTGACCCCCGTCATCCCAGTACCGCCCAGAGCCCGGCTCGGAGGTCGCCTGGCGGATCTCCTGGCGGGCCTCGGCGACCAACTGGCTGACGTCCCCCTCTTCGAGCGCGATCCGCTCGCGGAACTCCTGGTAGACCTCGGGGAACCGGCGAGTCAGGGTCCAGACGAGGTCGGTCAACTCTTCCTTCGACTTCGCCTTGAGGTGCCCTTGGATCTTGTCGTCCCAACTCGCCGAGGTTCCACTCGATCGCGCGGGGGATGGAGATTTTCCCAGCCTCTTCGACCTGGGCCTGTCGAAGTCATCGTCCTCGTCGTCATCTTTCTCCCAGTCGCCGCCAACCTCGTCGCCGACGCTTTCCAGCTTGGCCCACCGCTTGTCTTCCTCGGCGGCGGCCGGGACTTCTCGGCTTTCGGCGAGCGCTTCGAGGTATTCGGCCACCGTGGCGACGGCGTGCTTGCAACTGATCCCGACGAAGCAGGTGCAGGACGATTCGAGCGTGGGTTTGTCGCGGTTGAAGCCCAACGAGACCGTGGTCGCATACCGTTCGGTACCGGCGACCGTGGCCAGGAGGTCGCCGTCGTCGGAGATTTTCAGGTTCTTGACGCGCCCGCCGCGTTGATAAGTCCGCCCCCGCGAGACGGCACCGGCGCCGGCCCATCGCTCCAGGTCATCCCAGGTCAGCTTGGACCACCTGGCCGCGTCGAGCCTCTTTTTCGAAGGATCACCGCCTTGAGGTTTCGACCTGGCCACGCGAATCTCCTCTGCGGTCTGGGGAACCGCAACCGGGTTGGCCCACTCTTGCTCGCCAGAAAGAACTCAAGAAGTTTGGGAAGATCCAGAGGGTTGGGTGGCGAATTTCTTCGACCTGATTTGCTTCCCGTTGAGGAGGAGCAGGAGATAAAGTTTGGTCGTCGGATGGCTTCGAACGCCGCTCCAATGTTCGATGACCTCTCTCGCACTCTTGACGAGCGGTTCGACGAACCCCGCGTTGAACGAGATCGACAAGTCATAGTCGGCCGTATGGCGTTTTTCTTGGAGGTCGACGAACGTCTCGGCGAACTCTTTCAGTCGAGCCGGAATCTCCCTGAAGTGTTGATCCATGTATGCCGGTAACTTGGTCGAGGCGAACGTTTTCGACGTATTTCGCATGTCATCGTGGACGAACGCCCTCGACAGGATGATCCACAAAGGCTGACCTTTCTGGGCGGCTCCCAGCAGGGAACCGCAGCATTCTTGGATCGCGAAGTGGAACAACGCATAATACGCTGAGGAGACCGCTCGACGCAGGTCGGCTTGATGAGAGGTCGCTTGGCCTTGGGCCAAGAGACGCTCGGATTGTTCGAGCAATTCCTCGAAGAGATCCACGTCAACCTCGTGATGTTCAACCCGGGCTGGATGCCGCCGCTTCAGGATAGGCGAAATTAACATAAGGAAATTCCTCAAATCCGGCATCGAAGACCGCTTGAGTGATCGTTTTTTGGATGGCGACCAGGCTTCTCCAGGTTTCGCCCCCTTGCGGCTCCTTTTCCACGGTCACGACGATGTTGAATGCGTCATCGCCGACGGAATCGATGTACTTATTGGCTCGGATGTCGAGGACCCTCGGGCGGGCGGGGAAGTCGAGTTCCTCTCGATTCAGGATTTCGTCGATCGGCCCGACGACATC
>JAABUX010000125.1_pt1 | contig 133104 bp, 119 predicted proteins | sample 5561851 | NCBI WGS metagenome assembly JAABUX01 (sample SAMN10711883, study PRJNA513361) | rock metagenome | isolation source: Antarctica rocks | place: Antarctica: Victoria Land, Richard Nunatak red sandstone | collected 2016-01-03
ACACGATCGCCGAGGCCGGCGCCCCCGGAGCGGTCACGATCGCCACGAACATGGCAGGTCGCGGTGTCGACATCAAGCTGGGCGGCAATCCCGAGCACCTCGCGACCCTCGAGCTGGCCAAGCTCGGCATGCAGCCCGGTGCCCCCGACTACGACGAGCACCTTTCCAGGGTGCTGCCTGAGATCGAGCGCAGCGTCGAGGCTCGCCGCGAGCAGGTGCTGGAGGCCGGTGGCCTCTTTATCCTCGGCACCGAGCGCCACGAGTCCCGGCGAATCGACAACCAGCTCCGGGGCCGCTCCGGGCGTCAGGGCGATCCGGGCGAGTCGCGCTTCTTCCTCTCTGCCCAGGACGATCTGGTGAGGCTGTTCGCGGGTGACCGGATCTACAAGATCCTCAACCGCATGGGCGGCGTCGACGACGAGGGCAACGAGGAGCCAATCGAGGCTGGGATGCTCTCCAAGCAGATCGAGAAGGCGCAGAGGAAGGTGGAGGAGCAGCACTTCCTGCAGCGCAAGAACACGCTTGACTACGACGACGTGCTCAACCAGCAGCGCGAGGTGGTCTACACCTATCGCGACGAGGTGCTGGAGGGGCGCGACATGAGCCAGGCGGCGAGAGATGAGCTCGCCAACCTGATCGAGCGCTTGGTCGGGGAGTACACCGCAGGGGACTTCGTCGATGACTGGGACGTCCCGGGGCTGCTGCGCCTGATCGAGGAGATCTTCACCCCGAGCGCGGCGATCACGGGCATCGACCACGACCGGGTCGATCGCGAGGATCTGACCCAGCGCCTGCAGGAGGAGGCGGTCGCGCAGTACGAACGTCGCGAGCAGGAGCTGGGGGAGGAACTGATGCGCGCGCTGGAGCGCTTCCTGCTGCTGACGATCATCGACCAACGCTGGCGCGAGCACCTGTACGACATGGATTACCTGCGCGAGGGCATCCACCTGCGTGGGTTCGCACAGATCGAGCCGCTGGTCGCGTACAAGAACGAGGCGTTCGAGCTGTTCCGGGACCTGATGAACAGCGTCTGGGGCGACTTCGCGCGGATGATCTTCCACGTGGAGGTGAGCACGGAGGAGGAGAACGGCGGGGCTCCGCAGCCTCCGCCGAGCAGCCGCCCGAGCCGGCGCTCGAGCTCCTCGACGGCGGGCGGCAACGTGAGCTACTCCGGCGCCAGCGCACAACGCGGCGCGGCGGCGCTGGCCGGCGCGGCGGGGGCCGGCGCGCAGGGCAATGGAAGCGGGGACGGCGATGAGGAGGCGGGGCCCATGCCTCCTGTCGAGCAGCGCCGCGTCGATCAGGCAGAGCAGCTCGGGCGCAACGATCCGTGCTGGTGCGGGTCGGGCGCCAAGTTCAAGAAGTGTCATGGCGCTTGAGCGCCATCCCACCGGCCGAGCTCGCAGCGCCTGAGCGCTGGTGGAGGGTTCTCCCGATCGCGTCGAGCGGGAGCTCGCGCACCGCGAGCGCCGCCACGACGGGCGGCAGCGGCGGCGGCGGATGTAGCTGCACACGGGTTGGCGCCTGCTGAAGGCGCCCGACTCACGATCCCGCGCCGCCTCCAAGCACATCCTCCGGACGGAGCCGGGCCGATTACGTGGCCCGCCGGCCCGCAGGCCGGGCGGGCCAGCACTATGCACATCGTCCGGACGGAACCGCGCTGATCTGGGCCAATCGTGGGCCAATCGTGAACGCGCGCAACCAGCCATCCAGGCTGCAAGAGAACGTGCATGCGCTCGGCCACCCTGCACGCCCCGATAAAGCCCCGGATCGCCAGCACGCGTGGGACGCTTGGGCGCCAAGCCCTGTCCTGCGACGGTCAAGTGGGAGATACGACGGGAATTAGGTTGCATCGTGGGGGAGAGTGGGTTACTGTTTGCGCCGCATGTGGAACCCGGGTGGCAGGGCTCCTCCCATCCTGCCACCCGGGTCCGACTTTCCCGGTGTAAACCTGACTCGGCGAATGCAACCCCTTGATCTTCCGCGGAACCTTCGAACACGCGCTCGACGCCAAGCACCGCCTGACGGTGCCCTCGAAGTTCCGCGCGGCGCTGGCGGGGGGAGTGGTGCTGGCGGCTTCACCGGAGGCGACCCCGGGCGCTCCTCGCTCGGTGGCGATCTGGACACCGGATGCCTACGCCGCCTATACGACCGCGACTCTCGCCGGCATGAGCCCGATTTCACCTCAGGCTGTCGCCCTGAACCTCGTCTTCTTTCACTCCTCCCATGACACCGAGCTCGACTCAGCGCACCGCGTGATGATCCCGCCATTTCTGATCGACTACGCGGGGCTGAGCAGGGACGTCGTGGTGACAGGCTCGGGTGAGCGCGTCGAGGTGTGGGACCGCGCCGCCTACGCCGTCTATCGCCAAGACGTCCTGGCAAGTATTCCCGAGATCGCAGCGAGCCTTGGCCACACTGCTTGAAATGCCACGGACGCACGTTCCGGTCTTGGCCGGCGAGCTGATCGAGCTGATCGATCCGTGCCCGGATGAGGTCGCCGTGGACTGCACCTTCGGGGGCGGCGGTCACGCGCGGCTGATCGCGGACCGAATCGGCCCCGGCGGACTCTTGATCGGGATCGATCGCGATCCCGTCGCGCAGGAGCGCTTCGCGGAGCTCGCGGCTGAGGTCGCGTGCGAGACGCGCTTCATTCGTGCGGACTTCGTGAACGGGCTCGGGCAGCTCCGCGAGGAGGGACTGCACGCGGACCTCGTATATCTCGACCTGGGGATGTCCTCGACCCAGGTGGACACGTGGGCCCGTGGATTCTCTTACGCCTACGACGCGCCGCTGGACATGCGCATGGATCCCGAGCAGGATCTGAGCGCCCACCAGATCGTCAACACCTGGGACGAGCGCCGGCTTGCGCGGCTGCTGCGCGAGTACGGCGAAGAGCGATACGCGCTGCAGATCGCGCGCGGGATCTTGCGCGCGCGCCATTCTCAGGAGCTGAGCTCGACCCAGCAGCTCGTGGACGCGATCAAGGCGGCGATTCCCGTCCCGGCTCAGTTTGCCGGCGGCCACCCAGCTCGCAGGACCTTCCAGGCACTGAGGATCGCGGTCAACGACGAGCTCGCGCAGCTCGATGCGGCGCTCCCGGACGGGTGGGATCTGCTCCGGCCTGGCGGCCGGTTGGCCACGCTTTCGTTTCACTCGCTGGAGGATCGGCGTGCGAAGCGCTTTCTGGCCGCTCGCGCGCGTGGATGCGTGTGCCCGCCCGATCTTCCCATCTGCGTGTGCGGGCACGAGCCCGAGGCAGAGCTCTTGACTCGTCGCGCCATCGCACCCACGCCGGGCGAGGTCGCGGCAAACCCGAGATCCAAGTCGGCGCACCTACGCGCGGCCCGCAAGCTCACGATCGCCTGATGCCGGGCGCTGTCACACCCGCCGGCAGGGCCACGACCAAGCGTTCCGGAGGGGGAGCCCGCCAAGCGGGGGGAGACCGCCAGGGGCGAGTCCGCGAAGAGGGGCGACTCCCAAAAGAGAGGGAAGGCGCCCGGAAGCTCCGCCAGCCACGCGCGCCGCGGTTGCCGCGCCGCGTTTCAGGCCCGCTCAGAGGACTCGATCGTGGCGCTGGTCTGGGATCCCCGCCCGGAGGACTCGATCGTGGCGCTGGTCCCGGGTCCGCCCCCGGAGGACTCGATCGCCGCGCGCTTCCTGGACCTCGCACCAGAGCGGGAAAGCCAAGCCGTGGCCACAGGATTCCCTACGGGGAGCCAGCGTCGCTCGCGTCGCGCGCCGGCGCCTTGGTGCGCTCGCTTCCAGACCAACCGCTGCTCGACCGCATCGTGCGCGGGCGCGCGTGGATCCCGCTGCTGGGCGTGATGCTGGCCGGAATCGTGGCGATGCAGGTGGAGGTGCTGAAGCTCGGGACGAGCATCGGTCGCTCGCTAGAGCGCGGCACCGCCCTTCAGAGCCGTAACGAGCTGTTGCGTGCGAACGTCGCCGCGCTCGACGACGGATTGCGAATCGAGCGCTTGGCGGCCCGGACGGGGATGGTGATGCCCGCGCCCGCCGCGGTCGGGTTCCTTGCCGGCGCACCGGGGGCGAACGTCCAGAAGACGCTGACCAACATTCATGCCCCCAATCCCTCGTCCTTCATCGCCGGGCTGCCATCGAGCTCGTCCACTTCGCCGGCAGGGACCAGCACGCTCGCAACCCCTGCTTCCACGGGATCGACAGCCTCGATCGCCACCGCCACCGTTCCGGCCAGCTCCGCTCCTACCGGCTCGACCGCACCTACCGCTCCGGTCACCCCGGGCCCCGCGAACGTAGCTCTGACCGCGCCCGCCACCGCCGCAACCCCCGCCACCGGGGGCTAGGCGACTCGAGTGGCTGTTTTCGACCGCCGCATCGGTTTCTTGTTCCTGGCGTTCGCCGGCCTGCTCGTGGTGGCGCTGACCCGCGCCGCCTACCTCGGCGTCGTGCGATCGGGCTCGCTCCAGCGCGCCGCCGAAACCCAACAGGTGACCAAGCTGACGGTCCCTGCGCCGCGCGGCACGATCACGGATCGCAGCGGCGTCGAGCTCGCGATCTCCGAGAGTGCAGACGATGTGGCCGCCGATCCGCTCCTGATCAAGAATCCGCCGTCGGTCGCTCGGCAGCTAGCTCCACTGCTCGGCCGTCCGTCCTCGGCGATCCTCTCCTCCCTGTCGGAGCCCCGCACAGGGTTTGTCTATCTCGCGCACCTGATCCCAGGCGATCGAGCCGCCGCGATCACGAAGCTGCGGATCGACGGCATCACCCTGATTCCAAAGGTCAAGCGGGTCTACCCGCGCTCGTGGCTGGCTTCGCAGGCCCTCGGTAACGTCGGTTGGGGCGACCAGGGTCTGAGTGGCACCGAGTACCGCTACAACAACGTGCTGAGGGGCGCTAACGGCGTCCGCAGGATCGTCAACGACGCGCGGGGACAGCCGATCTCGATCGACGAGCTGACGCCCACGCGGCCGGGCAAGACCATTAGCCTGACGATCGACGCTGCCCTCCAGGGCGAGGTCGAGCAGGTGCTCGCAGGAGTCGGCGCCGAGTACTCGCCCAAAGGGGCGACAGCGATCGCGATCGATCCGAGCACGGGTGCGATCCTCGCACTCGCCAACTGGCCGCGGGTCAATGCGAACGACGTCGCAGGGGCTCCCTCGTACGCGACCGAGGACCGAGCCGTCGGCTACGACTACGAGCCGGGCTCGACGTTCAAGGCATTCACCGTCGCCGGCGCGCTCGAGGATGGGCTCGTCACGCCCAGTACCCAGCTCGATGTCCCATCCGTGCTCCAAGTCGCCGACCGTCAGATTCACGACGCCGAGAATCACGGCGAGGAGAACCTGTCGGTGGCGCAGGTCCTGCAGCGGTCGAGCAACATCGGGGCTGACGAGATCGGGATGAAGCTCGGCCCGGCGCGCTTTGACTACTGGGTGCACCGCTTCGGCTTCGGCGCGCCGACCGGAGTCGACCTTCCTGGCGAGGAGCAGGGGATCGTCCTTCATGCATCGCAGTACTCGGGCTCGTCGATGGGCAACCTCCCGATCGGGCAAGGCGAGTCGGTGACGCCGATTCAGATGGCGACCGCGTACTCGGCGATCGCCAACGGCGGCATCCTGCGTGCGCCCCATGTCGTCCAGGCGGTCGGCGGGCGCGCGACGCCGATCCCCCGCGGCGCGCGAATCATTTCCCAGGGCGCCGCCGCACAGCTCCGAGGCATGCTCCGCGGCGTCTTCGCCGACGGTGGCACGGCATCCGGAGCCGCGATCCCGGGCTACGACCTGGCGGGTAAGACGGGCACCGCGAACATCGTGGTCCACGGCGTGTACTCGAGCACCGCCTTTGCTGCATCCTTCATCGGCATGGTCCCTGCCTCGCATCCGCGACTGCTGGTGGCGGTGATCGTAGATCAGCCCCAGGGCGCCATCTACGGCGGGTCGGTCGCCGCCCCCGCATTTCAGAAGATCGTCGGCTGGGCGGTGCCTTACCTGGGAATCTCCCCACGCTGAGCCAGCCCGTCGAGCGCGCCCACGCCGACATGGATCGCGACCGCTGCTTCACCGGCGAGGAGGCAGTGGCCTACGGGCTCGTGGACCGGGTCATCGATCGCCGCCGGCTGGCCGGTCGCGCGCGCGGTTTCGGCCAGGACTCCGGCTGATCCCCGCTCTACACTCCGGCCGCGATGCGGCTGGACCAAGTCATCTCCCGCGCCCCTGCGGGAGCGCGGGATGTCGAGGTCCGCGACCTCGCCTACGAGGACCGGGCCGTGAAGCCGGGCTCGCTCTTCTTCTGCGTCCCGGGGCTCACGCGTGACGGTCACGACTTCGCGGCGGCCGCGGTCTCGCGCGGTGCTGTCGCGCTGGTGCTGCAGCGCCCCCTGAACCTGGGCGTACCGGAGATCGTCGTGGAGTCGGTCCGCGAGGAGATGGCCCGCGCGGCGGCAGCCTTCAACGGCGATCCCACCGCCGCTCTCCAGGTCGTCGGCGTGACCGGGACCAACGGCAAGACGACGACCGCATTCCTGGTCCGTGCGCTCTTGGAGGGGGCTGGGCGCCGATGCGCCCTGCTCGGCACCGTGAAGAGCGTGATCGGCGGGGTCGAGCACCCCGTCGTGCGCACGACCGCGGAGGCGATCGAGCTCCAGCACGACTTCCGGGCGATGCTCGATGCCGGCGACGAGGCGTGTGCGATGGAGGTCTCCTCGCACGCACTGGCGCTGCACCGGACGGATGCGATCCACTACGCGGCCGCGATCTTCACCAACCTGAGCAGGGACCACCTCGACTTTCATCCGACGATGGAGGCGTACTTCGACGCCAAGCGGCGCCTGTTCGCGGCCGAGCCCGAGCCAGGGGTCGCGATCGTGAACGTCGACGATCCCTACGGTGCGCGTCTGGCCGCCGAGCTGCGCAGTCCCGTCACGTTCGCGCTGGAGCGCAACGCGAGCTTCCGTGCGCTGCGCGTCGAAGCCAGCCTGAATGGAACGCGGTTCGAATTGCAGACTCCGGACGGGGCGATCGGCCTGCGCTCGCCGTTGCGGGGGCGATTCAACGTTTACAACGTCCTCGGCGCGCTGGCCGCAGCGCGTGCGCTCGGGGTCGAGCTTCAGAGCGCCGCGGCGACGCTGCGCAACGCCGGCCACGTGCCCGGGCGCTTGGAGCCCGTCGAGGAAGGCCAGGGCTTCGCCGTGCTCGTCGACTACGCGCACACGCCCGACTCGCTGCAGAACGTCCTGCTGACCGCACGCGCGCTGACCGGCGCGCGCGTCCACGTGGTGTTCGGCTGCGGGGGCGATCGCGACCGCGGCAAGCGCGCGCTGATGGGCGAGATCGCCGCCAGGCTGGCAGACGGGGTGATCGTCACCTCCGACAACCCACGCTCGGAGGACCCCGAGGCGATCATCCGGGAGATTCTTGCGGGCTCCGCCGGTGCCGGCGGCGAGGAGGTCGCGTGGCTCGTCGACCGCAGGGCCGCGATCGAGCAAGCGATCGCGCAGGCTGGTCCCGGCGATGTCGTGCTGATTGCCGGCAAGGGACACGAGCAGGGCCAGGAGCACGCAGACGGGCATAAAGTGCCATTCGACGACGTGACGGTGGCGCGCGAAGCGCTGCGCGGCACGCCGGTCCCCGGATGATGAATGATGGGCAGCGATGAGGAGTTGGTCCCCGGAACGGATCGCGCAGGCTGCCGGCGCGCGCCTGCACTCCGGACCGTCGACCACGACGGCCGGACCGTCGACAACGACGGGACCCGAGCGCACGGTGATCGACTCGCGCCAGGCGGGTCCCGGGGCACTGTTCGTGGGGCTGCCCGGAGCGACCCTCGATGGTGGTGCGTTCGCCACCCGCGCGCTTGCCGGCGGCGCGTGGGGTGTGATGGTGGCGCCCGGGCACGCGGACGCCGCTCAGCATGCGGGGCTCGCCCAGCCCGACGCCGGCCAGCACGCGCACGGCGCCGGCCAGCACGCGCACGGCGCCGGCCAGCACGCGCACGGCGCCGGCCAGCACGCGCACGGCGCCGGCCACGCCGCGTCCGGGCCCAGCGGAGTGATCCTCTCCGTCAAGGACCCGCTGGGAGCACTGCAGCGCCTGGCGGGCGCGTGGCGGCGCGAGCTGGATGCGAGTGTGATCGCCATCACCGGCTCGACCGGCAAGACCACGACCAAGGATTTGCTGCTCGCCATCCTCGCACCGCACCGGCGCACGGTTGCCTCGCGTGCGAACTTCAACACCGAGATCGGGCTGCCGCTGGAGATCCTCGGCGCACCGGCGGGCACCGAGGTCCTGGTGCTGGAGATGGGGATGCGCGGTGCGGGCCAGATCGCGGCGCTGGCGGCGATCGCGCAGCCCGACGTCGCCGTGGTGCTCAACGTTGGTCCCGTGCACTTGGAGGCGCTCGGGACGCTACAGGGCGTCGCGGCCGCGAAGGCCGAGCTGATCGCCGAGCTGGCGCCCGGCGCGACCGCGATCGTGCCCGCCGGAGAAACGCTGCTGGAGCCCCATCTGCGCGATGACGTTGAGATCGTGACCTTCGGCGAACGAGGAGATGTGCGTCTGCACCGCGCCAGCGGTCAGTGCCTCCAGATCGACCTCTCGGGCTGGCCTACGGGCCAGCCCGGCACCCGATTGACGCTTAAGGTCCCCTCGAGCCTCTCCACCCAAGCTCACCTTCGCCTCAACCTCCTCGCCGCCGTCGCCGCAGCAAGCGCGGTAGGGGTGACACCGCGGGGGCGAATCGAGCCTACGCTGTCGGCCGGTCGCGGCCAGCGGCTGGCGGTTGAAAACGGAGTGACGCTGATCGACGACTCCTACAACGCCAACCCGATGTCGATGCGCGCCGCCCTGGACGACCTCGCGGCGACCGCGGCGCGCGAGCGCTCCCGGCGTCGGGTCGCGGTCCTGGGCGACATGCTCGAGCTGGGCCCCGACGAGCGCTCCTACCACATCGAAGCCGGCCAGCAGGCGTGCGCGGCCGGTGTCGACCTGCTCGTGACGGTGGGGGCACGGGCGATCGCGATCGCCGAGGGCTTCGCAGGCGAGACGTTCCCGGTCGCCGACGCCGGCCAGGCTGCGGCGCTCGTGCCCGGCCTGCTGCGGCCCGGAGACGCGGTCCTCGTCAAGGCCTCGCGAGGGATCGGGCTAGAGCTTGTCTGCCACGCGTTGGGAGCGCCCCGGTGACGGGGTCCGCGTCGGGACCCGTCCTGATCGTCGGCACGGCATCGCTGCTCATGTGCTTGTTCCTCAGCCCCAAGTTCGTCGAGCTCCTGCGCCGCAAGGAATTCGGACAGAACATCCGCGAAGAGGGCCCGGAGGGCCATCGCTCCAAGGCAGGAACGCCGACGATGGGGGGGATCATCATCCTCATCGCGTTCGCGGTGCCATTCCTGATCCTGTCCACGCGCGACTGGCAGTCGCTGGGAGTGTTCGGCGTAGCGCTCGCGTGTGCGCTGCTGGGTTTCGCCGACGACTACACGAAGATCGTCAAGCGCCGCTCGCTGGGGCTGCGCGCGCGGACAAAGCTCGTTGTGACGGTCGTTATCTCGCTCGGTCTGTGGTGGGTTGCGACCCAGAAGGCTGGGCTGTCGCCCACCCTGCAAGTCAGGTTCGTGGACCTGAGCATCGACCTGGGGCCGTTGTACCCGGTGTTCATCTATCTCGTAGTTGCCGGCACGACCACGGCCGTGAACTTCACCGACGGACTCGACGGCCTCGCGGCGGGGTGCGCCGCGATCGTGCTGCTCGCCTACATCGGGATCACGTTCATCACTCCCGGTCAGCACGACCTGGCACTGCTCGCCGCCTGCCTGGTCGGCGCGTGCGTCGGCTTCTTGTGGTTCAACAGCTTTCCGGCCAGCATCTTCATGGGGGACACTGGGGCGCTGGGACTCGGCGGGGCGATCGCGGGGCTCGCGATCATGACCAAGACCGAGCTGCTTCTGATTCTGCTCGGCGGGATCTTCGTGGTCGAGGTGCTGTCGGTGGTGATCCAGGTCTTCTCGTTCCAGGCGTTTCGCAAGCGCGTGTTCCTGATGGCGCCGATTCACCACCACTTCGAGCTCCTGGCGTGGTCGGAAACGAAGATCATCCTGCGCTTCTGGATCGTCGCGGCGGCCTTTGGCGCGATCGGGTTCACGGTGTACCAGCAGAGCATTCGCGCCGGCTCGCCGCCGCCACCCGCCGCGATCCGGACAGCTCATGGCGCGCACCAGCGCTGAGGACGGCCCGCGCCTGCGCAGCGGGCGCGCCGCTGAGAGCAGGCTGCCTTTGCGCAGCGCTCACGCCGAGCGCCGACGGCCTTTGCGCAGCGGTCCCACTCCCGGGAAGGCTTCAGCTCCGCCGCGTCGAACCTCCTCGGGATGCGCTCGGTGCCCGAGTCCCACGACGTCGAGCTGGCCTGATGGCCTCGGCGGCTGCCGTTGCGAGCGTTGCAGGCCCGCAGCGCAAGAAGACCGCCGGCGAAGGCGACAGCGCGCGCCGGCCTGCCCGCGCCTCGCCGCCGCTCGAGCATCGCATCTTGATGACCGCGACGCTGTGCCTGATGGCCTTCGGTGCGGTGATGGTCTACAGCGCCTCCTCGCCGAGCGACCTGCTCGCCGGCACCGGGAATGGGACTGGCGAGCTCGTCCGCTACTTGATCTTTGGCGCGGTCGGGTTGGCGGCGCTGCACGTGCTCGCGCGCCGCGGTATGGCGCTGCTGAGCCGCCGAGTGGTCAACCTGCTGCTCCTGGGCTCGTTCGCGCTGCTCGTGCTCGTCCTCGTGCCAGGGTTCGGCGTGGAGGTAAACGGCGCCCGGCGCTGGTTCGCGGCCGGCCCGATCCAGTTTCAGCCATCGGAGCTGATGAAGCTCGCGCTCCTTCTGTCCGCGGCGAGGCACTTGGCCGAGCACCCGGCCGAGCGCCTCGGGGGCCGCTCGAAGCACCGGAATGCCCGCGGGGCACGCAGCTTCCGCCAGGCGCTTGGCCCAGTCGCGGTGCTGGTCGGTCCGGCGTGCCTGCTGATCGTCGTCGAGCCCGACCTCGGTACCGCGCTGGTGGTTGCCTTTGCGGTCGCGTCGCTGCTGATCGCGGCCGGGATGCCGATGCGCTATCTGGCGGCGCTCGTGCTCTGCGGCGCGGTGATCGTGGGGCTGCTGATCGTCGCGCAGCCTTATCAGCGCGCGAGGTTGACCTCGTTCCTGCATCCCTGGGCATCGACAACCAAGGCGGGGGCTGGCTATCAGGCCGTACAGGGCCAGATTGCGCTCGGCTCCGGTGGCCTGCTCGGCGTCGGTCTCGGACGCTCGGTACAGAAGATCTTCTACCTGCCCGAGGCACAGACAGACTTCATCCTCGCGGTGATCGGAGAGGAGCTCGGGGTGCTGGGGATCTTTGGGGTCGTGTTCCTGTACGGGATGATTGCCTACGCGGGATTGCGAACCGCGCGCCGGGCCGTGGGACGGCACGCGAAGCTGCTCGCGACTGGGCTGACCTCGTTGATCCTGTGCCAGGGGATACTCAACATCTTCGTTGTGCTGGGCCTCGCGCCGCTGACCGGGGTGCCATTGCCCTTTATCTCCTACGCGCCGTCGAACCTCTGCGTGATGCTCGCAGCGGTCGGTCTGCTGCTGAACATCGCGGGCCCGGGCGCCCGGCGCCTGCGCGCGGTAGAGGCTCGGGGCCTTGAGCGCCCCCGCGTCAAGCGGGAACGCCCCCGGCTCGAGCGAAGGGAGGGCGCCGGGGACAAGCCGGCCGAGCGCTCTGAGGATCGTGATCGGCGCGGGCGGGACCGCCGGCCACGTCGTGCCGGCGCTGGCGGTCGCGGACGCCCTGCGCGCTGAAGGCGCACAAGTCACGTTCATCGGAGGCCAGCGCGCCGAGCTCGAGCTGGTCCCGGCCGCCGGCTACGCGCTGCGCACGATCGCCGCGGCGCCCCTGGATCGCAGGCGCCCGCTGAGAGCGGCGCGGGCTGCGCTGGTCGCTGCCGGGGGGCTGCGCTTCGCCGCGCGGATCCTCGCCGAGGTCAATCCGTCCGCAGTGATGTGTGCGGGAGGCTATGTCGCGGGCCCTGTCGGCCTCGCCGCTGCGCTGCGCCGCATACCGCTCGTCCTGATCGAGGCTGACAGCCACCTTGGGCTGACCAACCGCCTGCTCGCGCCGCTCGCGAGGCGGGTGTGCCTCGCGTTTGCGATCGAAGGACGCGCGGGACCGCGCTACAAGGTCACGGGACGCCCAGTCCCGCCTCCGGCCACCGATCGGGCTGCGGCACGCACTCGCTTCGGGATCGCTGCGCAGGAAACCTGCGTGCTCGTCTTCGGAGGCTCGCAGGGTGCGCGTTCGATCAACCACGCGGCGCTCGCGGCGTTCTCGGGCGCGCGCTTTCACGTCCTGCACGCGGCCGGGGAGCGTGATCTCGCCGATCTCACCGATCTCGCCGGGCTTGCGGGCGGGGCCAAAGCGGTCGCACCCGGCGGGCACTACGACCTGCGTGGCTATATCCCCGACTTCGGCCAGGCGTTGCTTGCCAGCGACCTCGTCGTGGCGCGCGCGGGCGGCTCGATCTTTGAGATCGCCGCCCACGGCCGTCCCGCCGTGCTGATCCCATATCCACATGCGACCGCCGATCACCAGAGCGCGAACGCGCGCTGGATGCAGCGCGCCGGTGCGGCTGTGGTGATCCCCGATTCTGAGCTCAGCGGGCCGCGGTTGGGTGACGAGGTGGGATCCCTGCTGGCAGATCAGGGTCGTCTGGCTTCGATGGCGCGTGCGTCCGCGGAGGTTGCCAGGCCCGGCGCCGCGCGCGAGATCGCGGCCGAGGTGCTGGCGGTGGCGCGCTTGCCCCGAGCACGATGATGACGACGACGCGAGCGCGCAATACGCCGGACTGGTCCTCGCGCCGCTTGCACTTCGTGGGCATCGGGGGGGCCGGGATGAGCGGACTCGCGATCGTGGCCCAGGTGCTCGGCGCGCAGGTCACGGGCTCCGATCGCGCCGAGTCCTCCTTCACCGAGCGCTTGCGTGAGCACGGAATTGAGCCCGCGATCGGCCACGCGGCTGCCAACGTGCCAAGCGACGCGCAGGTCGTCTACTCGACAGCCGTTCCGGCGAGCAACCCCGAGCGCCAGGCAGCGCCAGGACGTCAGCTACATCGTGCGGACCTGCTGGCGCAGATCGCGGCGCTGCGCCGCTGCCTGGCGGTGACCGGCACCCACGGTAAGACCACCACCGCCGCGATGGTCGTCCACGCATTGCGCGGTGCCGGCCTTGATCCCAGCTACGTCGTCGGCGGCGAGCTGCGCTGCACCGGATCGGGCGCCGGTTGGGGCAGCGGAGAGTGGATTGTGATCGAGGCCGACGAGTCCGACCGATCGTTGCTGAAGCTGGAGCCGGAGATCGCAATCCTCACCAACGCCGAGCTCGATCATCACTGCACCTATAGCTCGCGCCTGGACCTCGAGCAGACGTTCCGGACCTTCATGGCGCGCGCCGGCGAGCGCGCGGTGGTTTGGGACCGCCCGGCGCTCCGCGCGCTCGCCCCGGCGGGCGCTGCCACGTTCGATGTCCCCGAGCCGGCGCTCGGCCCCGGCGGATCACACTTTCGGTGGGGTGGCATGGATGTCGTCTTGGCGGTGCCCGGTGCGCACAACGCGCTCAACGCCGCCGCCGCGCTCACGGGCGCCGCGCTCGCGGGAGCCGATCCCGTGCGGGCTGCCGCCGCGCTGCGGGACTTCCAGGGGGCGCGGCGGCGACTGGAGCGCCTGGGGGAGACCGTCGGCGCAGTGGCGGTGTACGACGACTACGCGCACCACCCGACGGAGGTAGCCGCGGCAATCGCCGCGGCCCGCACGCTCGATCCCGCGCGGCTGATCGCCGTCTTCCAGCCCCATCTGTACTCGCGCACGCGGGCACTGGCGCGCGGCCTGGGCACCGCGCTCGCGGGCGCCGACATCTGCGCGGTGCTTAGCGTGTACGGCGCCCGCGAGCTAGCCGCGGACTTCCCCGGCGTCGAGGGCAGGATCGTCGCGGCGGCGGCGGCCGACGCGCCACAGCGGCGTCCCGTCGCGTGGCTGCCGAGCTTCGGCGATGCGCGGCGATTTCTCGCCGAGACGCTGCGCGGCGGCGATCTCTGCCTGATGATGGGTGCCGGGGACATCGACGCGCTGGCACGCAGCCTCCTTTCCGCAGGAGCCTGATGCCTCCCCCGCCTCAACGCCTGCCCCGCCTCAACGCCTCCCCCGCTCAACGCCTCTACACCTCTACGGCTCTACGGCTCTACGGCTCTAGGTTGAGCGTTATGGTCGACGCTTCGCCCGGCGTGCAGCGTCCGTCCTGGACTCTACGCTGAGCGTCATGGCCGACGCTCCGCCCGGCGTCCAGCGTGACTACCCGCTCGCGCGGCTGACGACGATCAGAACCGGCGGGCCGGCCGACCTCTTCGCACGCGCGGGCACGCTCGGGCAGCTCGAGCGGCTTCTCGCCTGGTCATCGCGCGAGGGAATCGAGGTAGGGGTCCTCGGGTCGGGGTCGAACCTCTTGGTGGCGGACGTGGGCGTCCGTGGCCTCGTGGTGAAACTTGACAAGGAGCTGAGCGAGATCGAGCTGGAGGGTACTCACCTGCACTGCGGCGCCGGCGCGCGCTTGCCAGCGGTCGCCGCGCGCGCGGCACAGTCCGGCCTGAGTGGAATCGAGTTCGGCGTCAACATCCCGGGCACCGTCGGCGGCGCGGTGAGGATGAACGCCAACGCATACGGCGGCGAGCTCGCGCGGGTGCTCGAGTGGGTCGATGTCGTCAGTGGGTCGGGGACCGAGCGCCGGGGGCCCCGAGAGCTGCGGTTTGGCTACCGCCGGTCTGCCCTGGCAGCGGATGAGATCGTTGCGCGCGCCTGCTTTGCGTTGTCGTCGGCCCCGAGCGCGCAGGTCAAGGCGACGCTGGCGCAGATGCGCGCGCGGCGCAAGGCAGCCCAACCGTCCGGGATCAAGACCTTCGGCTCGACCTTCAGGAATCCGGATGCGGATGATCCCCGGGCGCTGGGCCGGACCGCCGGTCAACTGCTGCACGCCGCCGGCTGCCGCGGGATGCGCATCGGAGGGGCGAGCTTCTCGGCCAAGCACGCAAACTTCGTCGAGAATCACGGTGACGCGAGCACTGCGGACATCGTCGCGCTGATGGCCCGTGGCCGCCAGCGCGTCAAGGAGCGCTTCGGGGTCGAGTTGACACCCGAGGTGCAGGTGCTGGGCGCGGTCGAGCTCCCGCGTGATTGGAGGCGCGGATGATCGGCCAGGGGCGGCTCGGGAACGTCCGCGCTCATGGTGGCGTGCCCTGGGCTCCCGCAAAGGCGCAGAGCGCCCAGCCTTCCCCCGCACAAGCGCAGAGCGCCCGGCCTCGCCCTCGCCTGCGGGCGAGGGCGCCTCGTCATAGCCGCCCGCTACTCGCCCTGCTCGTCCTGATCGCCCTGCTCGCCGGCGTGTGGCTCTGGCTCCGGGACTCCTCGCTGGTAGCCGTGAAGCGGGTCAACGTCAGCGTGCAAAGCGGACCCGACCAAGGGCGTATCCGCTCCGCTCTGATCTCCGCCGCGCGCACGATGACAACGCTTGACGTCGGGATGGGCGAGCTCCAGATGGCCATCGCCCCCTATCCGGTCGTCAAGCACCTGCGGGTCAGCACCCAGTTTCCGCACGGAATGCGCATCGACGTGATCGAGCAGGTTCCGGTGGCGACGGTTCTCGCTCGGGGACGGACGGTCGCGATGGTCGCCGGCGACGGGACGCTGATGCGCGACGCCACCTCCACGGGTCTACTACCAGCGATTGCATTGCCCGTGGCGCCGGGGGGCCCGCACCTGACAGACCGCGCCGCACTGGGCGCTGTAGCTGCTCTCGCCGCGGCGCCCTATCAGCTACTCGCGCGCATCAGCCAGGTGAGCACGATCCGCGCGCACGGGGTAGTGGCGCAGCTCAGGGATGGACCGAGCATCTACTTCGGAGCTGCGACAAGGCTGCAAGCCAAGTGGAGCGCAGCCGTGGCGGCGCTGGCCGACCCCGGATCGGCCGGTGCGTCGTACGTCGATGTCACCGACCCCGATCGGCCAGCCGCGGGAGCTGAACCCAGCAGCGGCGGAGGTTGACCCAGCGCGGCGGGAGCTGGCAGCGGCGCAGTGCAATCCAGCGCGGCGTGAGCTGGCAGCGGCGCAGGTGCAATCCAGCAATCCAGCGCGGCGGGAGCTGAATCCAACAGCCCAGGGGTCCGAACCGTTGATGAGCGAACAGTAAACCTAAAGCTGAGAGTTAGCCGACATATTCCTCAAGTCTCTGGGCTGCTCCAGACTTCGGGGATCTGCAACGAACGTTGCGATAATGCCCTCTTGCATTGACTTAGCGCGTCATGAAGGCGTAACGTGCAAAACTCCCCGCTGCCAGCGGAAAAGAATGAAAACATTCAACGTTAGCTCAAGGGTCGGATGGTGAACATGGAAACCGGAAGCTATCTCGCAGTGATCAAGGTCGTCGGCGTCGGCGGCGGTGGTACCAATGCCGTGAACCGGATGGTGGATGCCGGGCTGCGCGGGGTCGAGTTCATCGCCTGCAACACCGACGCGCAGGCGCTCGCGATGTGCGACGCCGATATCAAGCTCAACATCGGCCACAACTTGACCAAAGGCCTTGGCGCCGGGGCGAATCCGGATGTCGGTCAAGGTGCCGCGGCCGAGTCCAGAGATGAGATCAAGGAGGCGCTGAAGGGCGCCGACATGGTGTTCGTCACAGCGGGCGAGGGAGGCGGGACCGGGACTGGCGCGGCGCCGGTGATCGCCGAGCTCGCCAAGAACGAGATCGGCGCTCTCACGGTCGGCGTGGTTACGCGGCCGTTCTTGTTCGAGGGCTCCCAGCGCGGGCACCAGGCGCAGGAGGGGATCCAGACGCTGCGCGAGCACGTGGACACGCTGATCGTGATCCCAAACGAGAAGCTGCTGACGATCGTAGAGCGGCGCACGTCGATCCTCGACGCGTTCCGCGAAGCCGACAACGTGCTGCGACAAGGTGTGCAGGGCATCACCGACCTGATCACGATCCCGGGACTGATCAATCTCGACTTCGCCGACGTGCGGACGATCATGCAGGATGCCGGGACCGCGTTGATGGGCATCGGCAGCGGCGGCGGTGAGAGCCGGGCGGCGGACGCGGCCCGGATCGCGATCTCCTCGCCCCTGCTAGAGGAGTCGGTCGAGGGTGCGACCGGCATTCTGCTCAACATCACGGGCGGGCGTGACCTGGGTCTATTCGAGGTCAACGAGGCGGCCGAGATCGTCCAGGGCGCTGCCGATGCGAGCTCCAACATCATCTTCGGGGCCGTGATCGACGACGCCCTCGGCGAAGACGTCCGCGTGACTGTGATCGCCACCGGGTTTGACCACGGCAGTGCGCGTCCAAGCGGGGCGCGCGAGACAACGCGGCGGGCGCGCACGAACCGTGACGTGACGATGGACGAACGCCAGCGCTCCTCACTGCAGATCCGCGACGATGAGATCGACATCCCGTCGTTCTTGAAGAATCGGTAGGGTCGAGCGTGTCCTTCAGTTCGGAGATCGCTCGCAGCAGCTCATCCTCGCCGCCTTCGATTCGCACGTCCACATCGTGGGTGGAGTGCCGCCAGCCGATCAGAACTGCGCTCGCGCCACCCGTCAGGTACAGGCGGTCGCCCCGCTTGGCGCGGGCACCGAGCGCATCGAGCAGGCCGCGAACGCGCTCAGCGGTTGCGTCGGCGCGCATGATGCTCGGCGGCTTCGCAGAACGAGACGAGTCGCCGGCGCAGCGCGTTGTAATGCGCGTGAGCCGCCGCCGGCTCGTTGCGCTCGAGTAGGCGGTGCAGCTCAGCCGGCGCGTCGGCGATGGTTGCGGCGGGCACATCGATGCCGGCAGCGCGCAGGCGCTCTGAGGACATCGACACCAAGAGCGCCGAAGGCGAGCGCCGCCCGGCTCGTAAGTCAGACAATCCGTCGCGTACGAGCTCTGAACCGGGCAGGCCGGGCGCAATCGCGGAAGGTGGCGGCCCAGTATCCGGGGACGCTGGCATGAGGCCCCGCCTCAGCGGGAGGTCTGGTTCAGCGACCGTCGCCGGCGATCCAGGCGTTGCAGCTCGCCCTGGAGCTCGGTCCAGGACTGATGCTCCGCGTGCTCGTACTCCCTCCCGCTGAGCTCACGCAGCCGTTCGCTGTAAGCGCGCCACGCGCGGCTGGTGTCCGCATCGAGCTCACGAAACTTTTGGGCATCTGGGGCGATGGCAGGCATTCAGCGACTCCTGACCTAGCTGTGTGTCGATGATCCTACCCTGCGCGGCGGTCTTCAGGCGCACTCGGCCTCTTGTCTGCGCCGGCGGGCTTTCAGGAACCTCGCGCCCGACCTTGGGCGGCGTTCCTGCAAGCGCGCATGCAAGCCATCCGGTGCTGGGCGTATCACGGGGCGCTTGGACGGCCTTGCACAACCGATCGCGACGGCCGAGTTCCTCGTGCTCGATACCGAGACCAACGGGCTCGGCGGCGAAGCGTGCGAGCTGACGGAGGTCGGGGCGGTGCTCGTAGGAGGTGGCGAGCTCCATGACCGGTGGTCGTCGCTGGTGCGCCCGAGCGCCCCGCTGCGACGCGGCATCCAGCGCTTCACGGGGATCACCCAGGAGATGATCGACGGCGCGCCTGAGCCCGAGGCCGTGCTGGCGCTCCTAGAGACTCGTCTGCGCGGACGCGTGATGGTCGCTCACAACGCACCGTTTGACCGGCGCGTGCTCGCACGAGCCTTTGCCCGCGGAGGGCTCGACTGGCCTGATCCCCCGGTCCTCTGCACGGTTGCTCTGGCCCGCGCGTTCCTGCCGCTGCAGCGCGAGCGGCGCCTGGCGGCCGTGGCGGACGCGCTCGGGATCGAGGTCGTAGGCGCGCACCGGGCGCTTGCCGACGCTGAGACCTGCGCGCGCGTTCTATGCGCGTTGCTCCGGCGCTTGTGCGCGAACGCGACGACAGTGGCGGACGCGATCGCGCTGCTTGCCCCGCGCCGCTCCAGGCGCCCGGCGAGACGCCTGCCGCCGAGCCTTGCAGGGCCGGCCGTGCCTCAGCGCCCGCACGCCGGCCGCCCGCAGCTCGTCGCGCGCCCAGCCCCCGCCGAGCGCCCGCAGGTCGATTTTCAAGCGCTACCTCAGGACCCCGGCGTATATCTATTTCGTGACGCGGGGGGACGAACCCTGTACGTAGGCAAGTCGATCTCGATTCGCAGCAGGGCGCGCGCGCACTACGCGCCCTCGGCGCCGGAGGCCCCCTGGACCGCACACGCGACGATCGTCGACTACCGCTCCACGTGCTCGGAGCTTGGCGCGCTCGTACTCGAGAACCGCCTGATCAAGCAGCTTCGCCCCCCCGGCAACACTGCCCTCGCGCGCCGCGACGACCGTCTCGTGTACATCCGCTGCCGGCTCGACATCGCCTATCCGATCCTCGATGTCGCCTCCGAGCCGGCCTGCGGGCACGCCGTCACGATCGGCCCTCTGCGTGGCCGCAAGCTCGCACTCGAGCTCGTCGAGCAACTCGACTCGCTGTTCGGTCTGCGTCACTGCGGCCGGCGCCTGGAGCGCCGCGAGCATCCGTCGGCATACGGACAGATGGGTCGCTGCCTGTCGCCGTGCTTGGGCGATTTGGACCCCAACCTCTACCGGCGCCGGCTAGACGGCGCCTTGGCGCTCTTCGTAGGAGGACGGGACGGCGGCCAGCGGCTGCTCGAGCACGTCGAGGCACAGATGCGTGCCGCGGCCGCGGCGCGGCGCTACGAGCGAGCGAGCTGGCTGCGGCGCCGCGTCCACCGGCTGCGGATCGTCCTCGAGCGGGTCGGCGGCGTGCTGGAGGCGACCCATGCCCGGTCCAGGCTGGTCCTCGCCGCACACCCCACGAAGCGGCGCTTCGACGCGTTCTGGATGCTCGGCGGCCGGCTCGTTGACTGGGGCCCGGTGAACCCGGGCACGTCGCCGAACCTGAAAGCGCCGCTGGCCCGGGGAGCGCCGCAGGGAGCGCCGCCGGACAGCCAAGCGCCGCCGGACAGCGAAGCGCCGCCGGACCCGGGAGCGCGTGGTGATCTGCATCGGCGTACGACCGTGGCGCTCTTACGCGCCGGACGCCACCGAGATCTCGGCGCGCATGTGCCGCGAGATGAAGTGGACGAGGTACGGATCGTGGCGGGGTGGCTGGCTGCCCATCCGCAGGCGCCGTCGCTCTCACTGGAGCCTGCGCCCGACCGCTCCGAGCTGGAGCGCTTCGTCGCGGCGTGCCTGGGCGATCCGCAGCTCAGCGGAACGGCAGCTCGAGCACCTCGGCGCTGACGCCCTCGGTCCCAACGGCCACCGCCGAGCCGGGGGGCGCCTCGCGGCGCACGAGCGCGAGCGCGATCGGCCCGAGCTCCGGGGAGCGTGCGACGCTGCCAAGGCGCCCGACCGCACGGCCGTGGAGGTCGATCTGCTCGTCGCTTTGCGCCGGCGCGGACAGCAGCAGGCCGCGCAGCCGGCGGTTGGGCTTGCCGCGGTAATACAGTCGGGCCACGGTCTCCTGGCCTACGTAGCAGCCTTTGGTGAACGACACCGCGCGTTCATTCAGCCCCGCCTCCTGGGGGATCACGGTCTCATCGAGGTCGACGCCGTAGCGCGGGCGCCCGCGCTCGACGCGTAGGCACTCGATCACCGCCTCGGACACCGGAGTGGCCCCGTTGGCCTCCAGCGCGGCGCGGACCGTCTCGGTGTTACCGGCGTCGCACAGCAACTCGACGCCAAGGTAGGTGCGGATCGCCCGCACGCCGACGCCCGCCAGCGTCAGCTCGCAATGTGCGTGCTCGCGGTCGGGCAGATCAGCGGCGCCCGCGACCGAGCTCGCCGCGGGCCCGGCCAGCGCCACCAGCCCGCACTCCAGCGTGCGCTTGTGTAGCTGGACGTCGTAGCCGACAGAGAAGCGGCGGATCATGTTGAACAGCTCCTGGAGTGCGACGCGCTCGGTGTCGAGCAGCAGCAGCTGGACGGCTCGTGCGTCGCCCGGTCCGGCGAGGCCGGATGCCGAGCGTGCGACTGGCACGAGGCCCGCGTCCAGGATCCGGAGGTCACCGAGCATCTTGCCCTTCGGGGTCAGGAACGCCGCGTAGCAGCCTTTGCCAGCGGTGAGCGCCTCGATGTCGTTGGTGACCTGTCCCTGCAGGAAGCGCTTTGCGTCAGCACCGGAGAGGGCGAGCTTGCCGCGCTCGGAGCAGTCGAGCAGCCCGCACGCGTCGTTGACTGTGCGGTACTCGCCGGCGGTGGGCGCCGCAGACGTGGCGGAGGGCGGTGAGAACATCGTCACCAATATATAGCGGCGCGTGCGCGCCGCCGTCATTTGCTAGAGCCAGACTTCGGAGCATCACTTTCTTTGCGCTAGCTGCGTGATCGTGGTCTGCTCGGTGGTCATCTATACGTTCGCGGCGCACCTCGAGCGCCGAGCGCTAGGCTGACGCGAGCGATGGCGCTCGCCGACACCTTCCAGCAGACCGTCGACGAGCTGCCCGACGACTGGACCGACCTCGAGCTCGACCTGCGGATCTTCGACGAGCGCAGATACGTGGATGCCGCCACCCTGGTCGTAACCTGCAACGCCCAGCCCTACTCCAAGCACGACTGGCACTGGCGGCTGCTCGTCGCCCACCGCTTCGGCCACGCTGCAGCGGCACCGGCGGTGCACGCGGCGCTAAAGCTCCTCGATGACGCTGGCATCGAAGGCGAGCTGGCGCTGCGCGAAGTGCGGACCGGGCGCGTAGAGGTGACGCAGATGTGGGGACGGCCCGAGTCGGTCCGCCAGGAGACCAAGCGCCTGCGGGCGCAGTAGCGCGTATGGCCCGCGTCGCGGCATTCATCCCGGATCTGCTATTCGGCTCAAATGTTCTCGGCTCGCTCCAGGTCGCCGGGCACGAAGCCGTGCTGGTCAGCGACATGGAGGTGCTCGACCCAGCGCTCGTCGATGTTCTGGTGATCGATCTCACCGCAGACGCAGAGGATCGACTCGCGGCAGTAGAGGCGGCGTCGCTTGGCGGCATCAAGACGCTTGCGTTCTACTCCCACGTCGAGACCGAGGTCCGCGTGCTCGCGGAGCAGGCCGGTCTCGACCTCATCGTCCCGCGCTCGCGAATGGCGCGTGAGAGCGGGGTGCTGGTGGGACGCCTGGCGGGGTCGTAGTGAGCGGTGAAGGATGATCCGTTTCCGGAGGGCGGGACGCTCGCAGGGCGCTTGACGGCTTCGGGGCTGGGGTGAGGCGATCTACTGCGCTTTCTGCGCAACTTCGCCGGTCTGACACCGTTCTCATGAGGATGAACAGGTTGAACGGGATCGTGCTGAACGGGTTCGGCCGACTCCTCCTTGGCGCAGCCTTGTCGCTCTCGGCGGTAGCGTGGCCTGCGAGCGCCTGCGCTTCCGCGCTTCGCTGGTCGGCCCCGGTGCCCGCCACCTACCGACCTCCGTTCGCGCAGACCGGCTCTCTGGACGCGGTTTCATGCCCGTCGGTGCGTTTGTGCGTGGCGGTTGACAAGGCTGGAAACGTGGTCACCCGACTAAGCCGACAGGCGGATTCGGAGCCTGGGCGCTCGCGCATGTATATGACGCCTACGGCTTGTACGTTTCGCCTCCGTCCGGGGTTGCGCCGGACATTTCGTGCCCGTCGGCGTACCTGTGCCTCGCGGTGGACGGGGAGGGAAACGTGCGCACCTCGACCAATCCGACCGCTGGTCGCGCGGCCTGGACGACGCGGCGCGTGGACCGTCGCGGCGCTGCCTTGACGGGGGTGTCCTGCCCGTCCTCGCGCCTGTGTGTCGCGGTGGACAATCGCGGTAACGTCTTCACCTCCAGCCATCCGGCCGCCGGCCCTGGGGCCTGGACCGAGAGCAGCGTGGACCGCTTCGATGGTGGCTTGAATGCAGTGTCATGCCCGTCCGGACACCTGTGCGTCGCGGTGGACCGCAACGGCAACGCCGTCACCTCGACTCATCCATCCGCGCGCGGCGCGGCCTGGACCGTACGGCGCGTGGACCGCGGTGGCCGTGGCTTGAACGCTGTGTCGTGCCCGTCGGCGCACTTCTGCGTAGCCGTTGACCAGAATGGCAGGGCAGTCACATCGACTCATCCGGCCGCGCGGCGGCGGGCCTGGCGCGTGGTCTCCACGGGAGACGCTGAGAACGGGCTGTCCGCCGTGTCGTGTCCGTTCCCGGGTCTGTGCGTTGCGGTCGGAGACGTGATCGCCACGGCGACCGACCCTACTGGCCCGGCCAGCGGATGGACGCTCTCGCACGCGTTGCACGCTGGTGCAAGGTCGGGCACCAGCGTGTCATGTCCCTCGGTGGGCCTTTGCGCCGCAGGCGACAGCAACGGGGACATTCTGACCTTGCTGTCATCGGCGATCGCGATGAACGTGTCGACGTAGTCCACCCGATCCACGATCGCAAACCCTAGCGAGGTCCCGAGAGCGCAGGGCTCGTGCGGTCACGCGATCGAGCTCCACCAGCACCGCATCGCGCCAGCCGCCGCCTGAGTGGAAGCTAGCCCCAGCCTCTCCGCAGTGTGGCAGTGCTCTGTGCTCGCAACTGCTCGCCCGCGTGGGCGCCCCGGCGAGGAGACCTCCCCTGAGCATTGGCTGTGGAGCCGGCGATCCTCGGGGTGAGCTCGACAGGACTCTCACGGGCCACCGGGCGTCAGAACTCGACAGTCGAGCTCTTCTGAGAGGCGACTGTCGCGTGGAGCGCGGATAACGACACGCACACGACAGTCGCCTCAGCGCTGTCCTCGACTGTCGAGCTATGGCGCGCGCAGGGTCCCCTGAGCAAGCAACGCTCGGGGTCGCGACGCGCTCGGGTTCTCCCCCCTATTTTCACCGGGCCCGGGCAGCCGGCGAAGCCGGCGAGGGAAACTGATCGGACATGGCTTGACGCGCAACCTCCTTCGGTGGAAAAATGGCTGCAACTAACGAGTCCGGCGCGGAAACTTGCCCTCACCGCGGAGTGCCAGCCGGCCCAGGGGCTCGGTACGCCTGCCCATTTCATCGATCCGCGTACGGCCGAAGGCCCCCAGAACTAACCGTCAATTGCGCCTTGGCTGAGGGTTGAAAGTGTCCTGGCATGACGCATCTACGAGGTGCTGATGGGACGTGTCGTCTCGCGACACCGCGATTGCCTATCGCTGAGCGGTCGGCGGACGCCTCGTCCCCGTTCAGCGATCGTCAAACGCTAGCCGCAAAATCGATCTCCGGCGACCACCGCCGACCGCCCCGCCGCCGACCGCCCCACGCCGACCGCCCCGCCGCCGACCGTCACCCGCTCACCGCTACCCCACGCCGACCGCCCCCGCTTCTAGCCGCCGGCCCCGCGCCCGCGACGAAGCCCGGGTCGAACATCGCGGATACGTCCGGCTGCCGGCTCACGATCCCCTCCCGCGCCTCCCACGGCGCCCACGCCTGGAGCTCGCGCAGGTCGAGCTTGCCGACCTTACCGTCCGGAGCCCTCAAGGAGCCCGAAAGCGCCCTCAGCTCGGCGGACACCAGGGAGGGATCGAGACGCTCCAGATCGGCCGCGCTGGCGCGGGGATCGCTCAGCGTGACCCCGTAGCAACGCACCAGCGCGCGCACGACCCCGCGGGCGAGGCTCGGATCTGCGTGCAGGCTCGCTCCTGCCGCGCACAGGACCAGCTCGGGGTAGTCCGGGCCGCCGAAGCTCTCGACGTGGAAGACGTGAAAGCCCGGACGCCGGCGCGTCAGGGTGACGCCCTCGTCGTTCCAGAACGAGGTCGCGGCGGCGATGCGGGCGGAGAGGAGCGAGGCGACTGCGTTGAAGCCGATCGTTACCGTCTTGACTGCACGCGGATCGCCGCCCGCGCCGGCGACGATCGAGTGCAGCACGGCATTGTCGCTCGGCACCCCCGTCACGCCGACTACCTTGCCCGCCAGATCGCGCGGGCTGCGAATCGCCGGCGCGGCGATCAGCGCCGCGAGCGGGCGCTCCACGATCGACATGAGCCCGACGATGTCCTCGCCGCGCTGTCTTGCGATCGCGAGATCGTGGATGTCGAGGATCGCGAAGTTGGCCCGGCCGGTCCGCAGCAGCTTGATCGAATCCGTCGAGGCCGACGGCGCCACGACGTGCAGCCGCACGCCCTGGTCACGGTCATAGCCGCGCGCTAGCGCTGAGTAGATGCCGGCGTGGACGGCGTTGGGCGTGAAGTCGAGCACGAGCGTGGCGTTCTTGCCCCGCGAGCCGCCCCGCGAGTCCCCGCGCGCGCCACAGCCGGCGACGAGCAGGGCTCCGATGGCCGCCGCGATCGTGACCGCGAGCGCGACGGCGAGCGGGCGCAGCGAAAGTAGCCCCATCAGGCGAGCCAGGATAGGCGACCGGACTGGGGCTCCGATGCGGACCGGGCTCGACCGGCCGCTCTCCTAGAATGCGCTAGGCGCATGCGTCGCCGTATCACGTTCAGCCGCAATCTCACGCTGTCGCTTTCGCGGACCTGTCGCTGCTACTGCAAGTACTGCTCGTTCGCGACCCACCAGCCGCATCTCTACTCCCCCGAGGAGGTAGAGCGCATCCTTGTGCGGGCGGCCCAGCGCCATCGCGTCAAGGAGTTGCTCATCCTCACCGGCGAGAAGCCCGAGGCCGAGGATGAAGTGGCCGCGCGCTTGGCGCGGTACGGGCACGCCGACTTCACCTCTTACGTGGCGTGGTGCTGCGAGCGCGCGCTCGAGCACGGCCTGCTTCCGCACACCAACCTCGGCGTGCTCGGCCGTAATGATCTCCTCACTCTGAGAGGGGTTACCGCTTCGCAGGGCCTGATGCTCGAGTCGGTTTCTGAGCGGCTGATGGAGACCGTCCACGCCGGCTCTCCGACCAAGCATCCGTCGCGCCGGATCGAGACGATCATCGCCGCCGGCGAGCTCAAGATTCCCTTCACGAGCGGGATCCTGGTCGGGATCGGCGAGACCGAGCAGGAGCGCATGGCTTCGCTGGCAAAGCTCGCCGAGCTCCACGCGCGCTTCGGCCACCTCCAGGAGGTGATCCTTCAGAACTACGTTCCCCATCAGAGCTACTACGGCCGCGAGCCCGCGCAGATCGCGGACACCGCCGCCCGGGAGTACTGGCGCACCGGCGTTCACTCCGGTCCACAGCGCGAGGCTCCGGCGTGGGCATGCGAGGTCACGATCGAGGACTGCAAGCGGCTGATCGCCGAGGCTCGGCGGCTCATGCCCGGCGTGGGGATCCAGGTTCCCCCCAACTTGTCAAACTGGTGGGGCGAGCTCGCGCGTGCGGGCGCCACCGACCTCGGGGGACTGAGCGCCAACGGCGACCACATCTCTCCCGAGCATCCCTTTCCCTCGCCCGCCCAGGTCCGCGCGCTGCTCCACGCCGACGGGCTTGCGTTGACCGAGCGCTTGTGCGTATACCCCGAGTACATCGACCCCGAGTGGATCTCAGCGCCGGTGCTAGACGTGATCAAGCGCTGCTACTGGTCGTTCATCCCAAGGCGCGGCAGTGGTGGCGGCCGGCACGGGTGTAACGAGGTGGCCGTGGATGACGGGATGGCTGCGCGCGCGCTCGCGCGCAGCCGCGATGGGGCGCGGCTGACCCCGGACGAGCTCACCGCCCTTTTTACCGAGAGCCGGCCCGAGGCGATCGAGGAGATGCGCTGCGCGGCCGATGAGTTGCGCAGCGAGCTGGCGGGGGAGACCGTGACCTTCGTTGTCAACCGCAACATCAACGTCTCCAACGTCTGCATCGTCGGGTGCGCGTTCTGCGGCTTCGGTCAGGCTCGTCGCTCGCCTGACGCCTACGAGCACTCCGAGGAGGAGTTCGCGCGTCGCGTGCAGGAGGCCATCGATGCGGGCGCCAGCGAGATCTGCATCCAATCGGGGATCCATCCGGACTGGGTGCTCGAGGACTACGAGCGGTGGCTGGTGCTCGCGCACGAGATCGCACCCCGCATCCATCTGCACGCCTACTCGCCGATGGAGGTCGCGCACATGTGTGACGTGAGCACCTTGTCCCCCCGGCACGTGTTCGAGCGCCTGCGCGCGGCGGGCCTAGGATCGACGCCCGGCACCGCGGCCGAGGTTCTGCACGACGGCGTCCGGCAGCGCATCTCGCCCAACAAGCTACCCGTGGCGCGATGGGTGCAGATCATCGAAGCCTCCCACGCTGCGGGGCTGCGCTCGACGGCGACGGTGATGTTCGGGCACATCGAAGAGCCGTGGGAGCTGGCCGAGCACATGCGCGTCGTGCGCGAGCTGCAGGAGCGCACAGAGGGCTTCACCGAGTTCGTGCCGCTCTCGTTCATTCCGTTCCACACGTTGCTCGGTCGGACGCACGGCGTGCAGGAGATCTCTCGCGAGGAGAACCTCAAGCACACCGCGGCGTTCAGGCTCGCGCTCGGCAAGACGGTGCGAAACCTCCAGGCGAGCTGGGTGAAGATGGGGCTCGATGCGGCGACCGAGGCGCTGCGCTGGGGTGTCAACGACCTGGGCGGCACCTTGATGGAGGAGTCGATCTCGCGCATGGCGGGCAGCTATCACGGGGACCGGCTGGCGCCCGGGGAACTGGTCGGCGCCGCCCACCGCGCTGGACGTCCGGCAGCCGAGCGCACGACGCTCTACGACATACGCCGGCGGTACGAGTTGCCGGTGGCGGTGTGAAGAGGGTGGGAGCAAGCGGGTGGGAGCGCGCCGCCAGGCCCCCCGGCCGGGGGGAAGATCGGCCGCGGGGTGTTGCCGCCGATCCCCTCTCGCGTAGATTGATTGGATGCCCAAGACAGCGATTCTGTTTCCCGGCCAGGGAAGCCAGACCCCCGACATGCGCGACACCGTCGCCAAGCTGCGTCCCGAGCTGCTCTCGATGGCTGTCGAGGTGGTGGGCGAGGATCCATTCCCCAGAGCCGACGAGGGCACCAAGTTCGCCCAGCCGGCGATCTTCTGCGCGAGCTTGGCCGGCTGGGCTGGGCTGGGCTGCCCGCAGGGCGACTTCATGGCTGGGCACTCGCTCGGCGAGCTGGCGGCGCTGGTCGCCGCCGGGACCTTTTCGGAGCGCGACGGGCTGGAGCTGGTGGCGTTGCGCGGAGCACTGATGCAGGAAGCGGGAGAGCAGGCGGGCGATGGCAGCATGCTCGCGCTGCTCGGGGCCGGGGCCGCGGATCACGCTGCGGAGCTGGCCGAGGCGCACGGGCTGTCGATCGCCAACGACAATTCTCCTGCGCAGGTAGTCCTCTCGGGTGCGCGCTCGGCGCTACCGCAAGCTGCCGCGGGCGCCAAGGAGCTCGGGCTGCGCGCGGTGGAGCTCCCGGTGACGGGTGCCTTTCACTCGCCGATGATGGCCTCGGCAATTCCCGACTTCGCCGCCGCGCTGGAGCGCGCGCACGTCGAGCCGCCGTGCGTGCCGGTCCTCTCCGCGGTGACCGCCGAGCCGTTCGAGGACGTGCGCCACCAGCTCGTGGAAGCGCTCACCAGCCCGGTGCGCTGGCGCGAGACGCTGCTCGCGCTGCATAGCCTGGGCGCCGAGCGATTCATGGAGGTCGGCCCCGGGCGCGTACTCAATGGACTGGCCAAGCGCACGCTCCGAGACGTTGAGCTGATCGGTGTCTGAGATCGCCGCGACCGCTGAGCGCGCCGCCGCCGGGTCGCCGTCCGCGGGCGGTCCCGCAGAGACGCAAGGGGATGCACGAGCGCGAGTCGGGGGGACGACGATCCCGGGGAGGGAGGCGCGCGCCCGCCTTGGGGGCGCCGCGATCCTCTCGGTTGCCACCGAGCTCCCGCCCGGCCGGCTGACGAACGCCGACCTGGCCTCACGGCTGGGGGTCAGCGAGGAATGGATACTGTCGCGGACCGGAATCAAGGAACGGGGCCAGGTCAGACCTGAGGAGCGGCTGAGCGACTACGCGGCGCGCGTGGGCGCCCGCGCGCTGGAGCTTGCGGGCGTACAGGCGCAAGAGATCGACCTGGTGCTCGTCGCGACGATGTCCCAGGACGAGCTGACGCCCAACACAGCGCCGCTGGTCGCGCACGCGCTCGGCACCAACGCCGGAGGGATCGACATCGGCGCGGCGTGCACGGGATTCATCTCCGGCCTTGCGCTCGGCGCGGCGCTGATCGAGAGCGATCGCGCCGCGAAGGTGCTGCTGGTCGGCGCGGACTTCATCACCCGGATCACCGACTACGAGGACAAGCGCACGGCCGCGCTGTTCGCCGACGCGGCCGGCGCAGTGGTGCTCGGCGCAGCCGGTGCCGGCGCGGGCGCCATCGGCCCGGTAGTGCTCGGCTCCGATGGCTCACACGCTGCCACGCTCAACGCTACGCACGCCGAGCGCAAGATCCGCATGGACGGTCCAGCAGTGTTTCGCCACGCGATCGACCGGATGGGCGAAGTGACGCTGAAGGCGATCGACAAGGCCGGCCTGTCTTTGGACGACATCGATCTGTTCGTTTACCACCAGGCCAACGCTCGCATCACGCGCGGGCTCGGCGAGCGGTTACAGCTCCCGCCCGAGCGCGTTGTGGACTGCATCGAGAGCCTCGGGAACGCCTCCGCGGCGACGGTGCCGGTGGCGCTCGCCGCCGCCCAGCGCGACGGGCGCCTGCGCGCGGGCGCCCGCGTGCTGCTGAGCGCCTTCGGCGCCGGCTTCACCTGGGGTGGCGCCGTGATTGAGTGGGGCGCAGTTCCCAGTGCCTGACGGCGGGACTGAGCGCTCGGAGGGGGCCGAGCGCACTGAGAGGCCCGGAAGCTCTGAGCGGCTCGGGCGCTCCGGTCGTGAGGGATGTGCGCTGGTCACCGGGGCCTCACGCGGGATCGGTGCCGCGATCGCGTCGGCGCTCGCGCGCGACGGATGGCCGATCGGGGTCAACTACCGCTCAGACCGTGAGGGTGCGCAGTCGGTCGTGGCGGAGATCGAGCGCGAAGGCGGTGCCGCAATCGCGCTTGAAGCCGATGTGGCCCAGGCGGGTGCGCCCGATCAGCTCTTTGGTGCGCTGGAAGATCATTACGGAGTGTCCGTGCTCGCGCTCGTCAACAACGCGGGCATCAGCGCAGACGACCTCACTCCGTCGCTCGGAGACGAGGCGTGGTCCTCGGTACTCGACACCAACCTGACGGCTGCGTTTCGCCTCACCAGGCGCGCGCTGAAGGCAATGATGCGGGCGCGCTCGGGGAGGATCGTCAACATCTCCTCGGTAGTCGCGCTGCGTGCCAATCCCGGCCAGGCCAACTACGCCGCTGCGAAGGCTGGATTGATCGCCTTGACAAAGACTACGGCAGTCGAGGTGGCGCGGCGCGGCATCACCATCAACGCGGTGGCGCCGGGATGGATCGACACGTCGATGACAGCCGGCGTGGACCAGGAGCTGCTCGCCGCCGTGCCTGCCCGCCGGGCGGGCACGCCACAGGAAGTCGCGGCCTGCGTACGCTTCTTGACATCCGAGGAGGCGAGCTACGTCACCGGTGCGGTCCTGACCGTGGACGGCGGGCTCGCAGCGTAACCAAAACGAGAGGAACAGAAATGGCAACCATCACCACTGAGCAGGTCGAGTCCCGCGTCGTCGAGACGCTCGCTACCTTCGGCCCGGACAAGAGCCAGATCACGCGCGAGGCGACCTTCGAAGAGCTCGACATCGACTCGCTCGACCTCGTCGAGCTGGCCCAAGTCGTCGAGGACGAGTACGGCGTGGTTCTCAAGGGCGATGACATGAAGGAACTGAAGACGGTGGGCGACGTGGTCGACAAGATTGTCAGCGACGCGTCGTAGGCCGTGAGCTCGTGAAGCGAACAGTCGTCATCACCGGATTCGGAGCGGTAACGCCGCTGGGCGTCGGCGCACGCCCGCTCCACGAGCGCTGGGCGGCCGGTGTCTGCGGGCTCGCCGACGGCGCCGGCTTCTGCCGCGAGTTCGAGCCCAAGGATCACCTGTCGATCAAGGAGGTCCGGCGGCTCGACCGCTTCTCGCAGTTCGCGCTCGTCGCGTCCGCGGAGGCGGTCCAGCAGGCCGGCTGGGGTGAGGAGCCGCCGTACGACCCGTTGCGCGTAGGCTGCGTGCTGGCGACCGGGATCGGCGGTATCGAAACCGTCGAGACCCAGCTCGGCGTGATGGCTGAGAAGGGCGCCAAGGCGGTCTCTCCGCTCGGGGTTCCGCAGTACATGCCAAACGCCGGCGCGGCGGCGCTTGCGATGAAGCACGGGCTGCGGGGCCAGACATATGGCGTCGTGTCCGCGTGCTCCAGCGGCGCCCACGCGATCGGCGCCGCGCAGCGAATGATCCAGTACGGAGATGCCGACGCGGTGCTCGCCGGTGGTGCCGAAGCCACCTTGACGCCCTTTGGCTTCGCCTGCTTCAACTCGATGCAGGCGCTCTCGCCCACCGGCATCTCGCGCCCCTTCGATCTGCGCCGGGACGGCTTCGTGATGGGCGAGGGAGCCGGCGTGCTGGTCTTGGAGGAGGCGGAGGCCGCTCGCGCGCGGGGGGCAACCATCCTTGGGGAAGTGGTGGGATATGGGTCGACCTCCGATGCCTTCCACCTGACGGCTCCCGAGCCGAGCGGAGCCTATGCCTCGCGGGCGATCGAGCTCGCGCTGCAAGACGCTGGATTGACGGCGCAGGACATCAGCTACATCAACGCGCACGGCACCTCCACCCAGCTCAACGACGCTGCCGAGACGGCGGCGCTCAAGCGAACCCTGGGCGAGGAGCGCGCGAAGCAGATTCCCATCTCCTCGACGAAGTCGGCGATCGGTCACCTGCTCGGCGCGTCGGGCGCGGTGGAGGCGGTCGCCACCTTGCAGGTGCTCGCCACCGGCGTCATCCCCCCGACGCTCGGCTACGAGGAGCCCGACCCCGACCTCGATCTCGACTACGTTCCCGGCGATGCACGCCCGCTTCAGAGCGCCAATGGCGGGCCGCCGGTTGCGATCTCGAACTCATTCGCGTTCGGCGGTCACAACGTGACGCTGGTGCTGCGGGGGGCCCCGCGGTGAGCGTGCGCGTTGCCGAGCGTGAACGCGGGCGGAGCGGAGCGTTCGCTGAGCGCGCATGTGGCGGAGCGCCAGGCGAGCGCGCGGCGCCAGTGAGCGCGGGCGGAGCGGAGCGCTAGTGATCCTCGAGGACAAGCGGCTGCTGATCACGGGCGTCCTGACCAAGGACTCGATCGCGTTTCACGCTGCCGAGCAGGCGCAGCGTGAAGGGGCGTCGATATTGCTCACGAGCTTTGGCAGGCTGCGCCGGATGACCGAGCGCGCCGCGCAGAAGCTCCCCGAGCCTGTCGACGTGCTGGAGCTCGACGTCAACAGCGACGAGGATCTGGAGTCGCTGACCAAGGAGTTGCAAGAGCGCTGGGGGGGCGTAGACGGGATACTGCACGCGATCGCGTTCGCGCCAGAGGACGCGCTCGGGGGGCGGTTCATGACCGCCTCCGCACAGAGCGCGACACAGGCGTTCCAGACTAGCGCGTTCTCGCTCAAGGCGCTCGCGGCAGCGCTAGCGCCGCTGATGGGGGAGGGCGCGAGCATCGTCGGACTCGATTTCGACGCCAGCGTCGCCTGGCCGCTCTACGACTGGATGGGGGTGGCCAAAGCGGCGCTCGAATCCATCTCGCGTTACCTGGCTCGCGACCTCGGTCCCCAGGGGATCCGCGTCAACCTGGTCAGCGCGGGGCCGCTCGGAACGGTGGCCGCGCGCGGGATCCCCGGCTTCGAGAAGCTATCCGGGCTCTGGGAGGCTCAGGCACCGCTGGGGTGGGACGTCAAGGACCCAGCCGCCGTCGCCGGCCCGATCTGCTTCCTGCTCTCTGACTACTCGAGGGCGATCAGCGGCGAGATTCTGCACGTGGACGGCGGGTTTCATGCCGTGGGGGCGCCGGCGGAGCTGTGAGGCGCGGACGTCCGGGGGGGCCGGGGGGAGTCAGGCCCTCAGGTCCGGGACGCGATCGGCGATCGGGGCACCGACCGGCCGCGGCTGGCGCCGCGCTCGGACGCGTGGCCAGTCCCAAGGCACGGCGACATCGTTGGCAGAGCACGGTCATCCTGTTGCGCAGGAGGCGGATGGCGAGCAGGCCCGGATGTCGTTCGATTAAGACACTAGGCCACGCCCGCGCCTCTACGAGCGTCATAGCTCGACACTCGAAGCTGCCGCTGAGGCGAGTGTCGTGTGCGTGTCGCTATCCGCGCTCCACGCGACACTCGATCTTCTGAGGAGCTCGACTGTCGTGTTGTGACGCGGGTGCCCCTCAGGACCCGGGTGGTGGCCGCCCGGGTAACTGTGGCCCGCGACGCGTCGACCCCTGAGTCCGCGACGCGCCCGCGGCCGGCGAGAGGCTGAGCATGACCATGACGCACATCGTCCCCGGCCATGCTCCGCGCGTTCGCCTCACCACAGCCCTATGACCGCCTCTACGAAAACCAACCAGCCACCCTACGAAGCTCGAGGGGTCTGCACGTGGAATGTGGCGCCCTGGTCGCCCACGACAACGGTCACCGTGAAGTGGCGGGAGGGGGGCATGATCACGTTGTTGCCGTAGTGGAGATCTGCCTGCCCCGAGGTCGTGCCCCGCATGACCGCGCTCGGGACGCGATCGGTCATGTTGGCGGCCGAGTTGTCCACCAAGGTGATGGCGGGCTGCAGGTCAGTCGCGACCTTCCCGGTGCTGCGGTTGCAGATGTGGGCCTCGAGGTGGCGGGCGCTGCCGGACGTGCCCATCTTGCCCATGTTGCCCATGTTGACCATCTGGCCTCGCAACATCACCTCACCGCTGGTCAGGTGCTGGGCTTGGACCTGGGCCTGGGTGTACATCATTTCTTGGGGACCGACATCGAGGACGATCTTGTAGCTGGAGGTGTCGGCCGTTTGGCTGATCGCAGGACCGGGCGTGCATGCACTGGCATTTGCTCCACCATTGGCATTGGCCCTGCTCTTGGTCGAATTCGATGACCCGCACGCGGCCAAGCCGAGGATCACAAGGCTGAATAGGAAACCGACCAGCACTCGTCTGATCATCGGGTCCATCCTTTCGGTGTTCGTGGATGAGATGACTATGACCGGTGCACCCACTCAGTGCGCCCGGTGGTAACCTGCGCCTCGATCGGGAGATGGCTATCGCGACTGTACTGGTCGGGATCGGCCTCGAAGGCGTGCAGGCAGTGCTCTGAGCAGAAGTAGAACGTTTGCCCGGCGACCTGCTTGGTGAGGGCCTTGGTGCGGTCGACCTTCATCCCACATACCGGGTCGGTGACGCCGCGCCGCGCGGTGAGCCAGAACAGGGCGGCGAAGATCGCTACGCCGAGGACGTTGAGAAAGAGCTTGTAGTCGATCTGGACCGAGCCGAAGATGGTGGCGCGTGAGGGGCGCGGGCCGTTTGGCAGCACGCCCAGAACGCTGAACAGGCCATCGACGATCAGCCCGGCGGTGGCCATCGTGATGAACATCAGCGCGGTGATGCGCAGTGCGAAGGCGGTGCCGTAGTACTTGCGATAGATCGCGATGATCGGCAGCACGATCAGGTCTGCGAACAGGAAGGCCAGCACGCCGGCGAAGGAGATCCCGCCCGACCACAGCACTGCTGCTAGGGGCACATTGCCGACCGAGCAGACGAACGAAAGCACGGCGATGATCGGCCCGGCGATCACGTTCTCTATCGCCGGGAGGGGTTGGGGGGCGCTGCGCAGAAACAGCGACTCGAAGAAGCCGTTGCCGAACTGGGCGATGAACCCGGCGAGCAGAAAGCCGATCGTGATCTCCTTCCACAGCATCTGCAAGTCGCCGCGGAAGTTGTGCGCGACATCCGACCACCCGGAGGCGCTGGTCAGGCGCTCACGCCAGGTCACGGCGTTGCCGGCCATGTGGTGCTGATGTCCGGTGTCTGCCTCCTCGGCGTGCTCGCGGGCCTGCTGCTCGAGCTTGCGGCTGACAAGGAGCCGCAGGAGCACGGTCATGAGCACGATCATCACGATCCCGCCGACGTACTCGGCGACAGCGAACTGCCAGCCGATCAGCACCCAAAGCACGAGACCGAGCTCCCACACCAGGTTGGTGGAGGCGAACTGGAAGGCCAGGGCGCTGGCCGCGGAGGCTCCCTTGGCAAACAGAGACTTGGCAATTGCGATAGCCGCGTAGGAGCACGATGAGGACGCGGCTCCCAAACCGGTGGCCAAGCCGATCGGCTCCGGACCCGAGCCCGAGAGGGCACGCTCGATGCGCTCGCGGGGTACCCATGCCTGCACGATCGCTGAGATCGTGAAGCCGAGCATCAGCGCCCACCAAACCTCCCAGGCCATCAGGAACGAGTCCCTCAGACCGTGCCAGAGCACGTCGAGGACGCTGGTCATGTGAGGCCCTCCCTGATCATCGCCGTGACTCTAACATACCCCCTGGTGGTACATGGTAAGGATTGGGGTAAGTGGTGGTCTGGCCCGACGACGGGGTGGAGTTCAACGGAACAGATCCTGCGCCTCGGGACGGAGCAGCGCCGCGGCTCCCGGTCCGTCCTCTGGCGTCACGTGAGCGCCAGCGCCACGAACCACCACGACCGGCTCCATCGCGTCCTTGCGCCGGGCGAGGTCGGCGGTCGCGGCAAGCTGGTCGGCGACCGCGATCCAGGTCGCACGCAGCTCCCGTCCGCTCGCGTCCCGGCGCCCGCGCCAGTCCTCCAGCGGCGAGAGGCCGGCACAGCCGATCGCCAGGTCGCATTGTCCGTGCCGCCACGCACGGCCGAAGGAGTCGGTGATCAGAACCGCGGGCGCGACGCCGAGCAGGGCGCGCAGGCCGGTTCGCAGGCGACGCGCGGAGGCGTCCGGGTCGCGGGGCAGCAGGATCACGGTCTCGGGACCGGGGGCGTTCGAGGCGTCCACGCCGGCGTTGGCGCAGACGAAGCCGTGCTCGGTGACGCAGATCAGGACTCCGTGCGCGGCGCGTAGGATCTCGCTTGACTCCTCGAGCACGACCTGGACGTGGCGCGGGTCCTTTCCGACCCTGTGCTCGGCGGCGAGCGAGATCGCTCTCGCGCTCGGAGTGACCTCTGCCAGGGTGCGGACCCTCCCCTCGGCCTTCGACACCACCTTGTGGGCGATCACCAGCACGTCTCCCGCGGCGACCGGCCAGAGCTTCCCGGGTGCGAAAGGCGCGCTCGAGGCGCGGGCGATCAAGCCGGTCAGGTCGTCGCCGAACCTGATCTCGGGCAGCCCCGGGAGCGCCGCCGCGCTCAGCACGAGGTCATCGGCAGCACCCGCCATGCAGCGGACGCCGTGCCGGCGCCCGACGTGTGAGCCGGTAAACCGCGCTGTGCGAGCTTGCAGCGCAGGGTCAGGAACATGGCTCAACGTCCGCCTGCGTAGCGCGCGTAGTGGTCATTGCTGTAGTCGGCCTGCAGGTGCTCACGAGATCCTCGTAGCGGGTGTGCACCACATCGTCCATGAGCAGCGCGTGTCGTGCGGCGGGGCTCAGGGGCGCGCGCGAGGCCCACGCGGGCTCGAACAGTGGTTGGCCTCGGAGAGCTGGCCGGAGACGAAAGTGCAATCGCGGACCATGGCACCTGACGCTAAAGCTAACACCGCCGCGTCGGCGCACCGCGTGTCGATCCTGCGCTCATGCTGGACTTGCCGCCAGCTCGCGGGAGAGCTTTTGAGCGAGCTGGCTCGCGTGAGCATGACCTTCTTGGAATGGCTCATCGCGACCCCAAGCTGTAGCGAGCGCTGGGCCTGGCACTCAGGGACCCCATGTCCAAGGCGATATATCTGGCCAGACACGCGAGACAACAGCGCGCGCGCCGAATTGCTGAGCTCGAACCATCTGCCACCCTCCGGGTAACCGGGCGACTTTATCGACCGACGGTCTGCAAACATTATCAGCCCACCGACCAGCGGCCAATAATCGGTGGATTGCGGGCGCCCCGGTAGCGGCTCGCGTCTGCGCGAGCCGGTTGACGCTACGCCTGGCTTCGCAGCATCTGGCGCAACATTCCGCGGGTGTTCGCTGCGCCGCCGTGCGTTGCGGCGAGGGTCTCCTGCAGCAGCGCGAGGTCCTCCGGGACGTCGATGTCGAGCGCCAGCGAAGGCACGTGGACGACCTCGTGCTCGACGCCGGCCGACGCGGCGTTGGCGGCGTGACGGGCGAAACTGCCGGGCCCGAACGCGGGCGCGATCGAGGCGGGGGGGCTCAGCAGCAGCGCGTTGGTTCCAATACCGTGCCGGTCGGGGACGATCAGCGCCGACCGACCGCCCGCCCGGCGGGAGATCAGCTCGTCGAGGTGCGCCGCAGCGAGCAGCGGGCAGTCGCCCGGGACTAGCAGCGCGCGATCGGCGCTGGCCTCCAGCGCCGCGCCTATGCCGAGCGCCGCCGCCGAGTTGTGACCGTGGTCCGGCGCCTCCAGAACCCCTGCGCCCTGTCCCGCCGCGATCTGCTGCGCTCGGTCATCGGCAGTGACGACCAGCACCTCGTCGACAGCCGAGCGCCGCAGCGCGACCAAGACATCGGCGAACATCGCCTCGACCAGGGCCCGCCGGGGACCAGGATTCAGCTCCGGCGTGAGGCGCTCCTTCGATTCGGCGAAGGTCTTGACCGGAAGGATCGCCAGCGTCCGCATCATCGGCACGCTATCCGAGCGTAAGCGCGAAGCGCAGCGTCTGCTCCGCCAGCCGGGATCGCGCACCCGCGCTGTCCATCAGCACGCTGGTCTGGAGCATTGGTATTCCGGGTGCCGGTTCGTCGGCCACGAGCCCGTCGATCAAGCCTTGGTAGCAGCGCGCGACCCCGGCGCTGCAGAGCGGATTTCCAGACCACCGCATGAAGGCCGCGGTCGGGCCCTTGAGGACCCTTCCTTGCACGAGCGGGCTGACGGCGATGACCGGAGCGTTGCTCTGCGACAGCGCCTCCCGCACGCCTTCGAGCGCCAGGATCGGGCCGACCGAGATGACCGGGTTCGAGGGGCCGAGGATGATCGCGCGCGCGGCGGCGATCGCCTTTATGACCTCGGGCGTGGGCGGCGCCGCGCGTATGCCCCGGAAGTCCACGTCCTCGACCGGCCCGGCGCTCGGTGCCTTGATCAAAAAATCCTGAACTGGCCACCAGCGCCCGTGCGCGAGCACCCTGGTGCGGACAGGACAATCGCTCATCGGCAGCACTCGGGCGCGTACGCCCAGAGCGGTGGCGATCGCCGCCTGGGCGTCGCTCAGGCGCTCGCCCCTTTCCAGTGCCTGCGCACGCTGGATGCCGATCGCGAGATCCCTGTCGCCGAGCTTGAACCACACCTCGGCACCCGTACCCGCGCCGAGCTCTTCGAGCCCATCCATCACGCCGAACGTGTCGCCGGCCAATCCCCAGCCGCGCTCGTCGATGCGATCGGCGAGCCAGAACGTGATCAAGTCGGGGTCCGGTGAGACGTACGCCCGATGGATCTCGATGTCGTCGGCGGTGTTCGCGATCACGATGAGATCTTCGGGAACGACATCGAGCATCCCGCGAGCGAGCTTCGCACCGCCGGTGCCGCCGGCAAGGATCACGACTGGGGCGCCGACCGGGTCGCTTCCGGCCGCGCCACTCCCTCGCGTGCCGCTCACCTTCGATCACCGGCCCGCAGGCCGGTGATCCGGATCCCCGCCCTAGCCTTGTGGCGCACGTTGATCGAGATGATCAGCGCCGTGAGCTGCTCGACGATATGGGCCAGCTCGAGCGCGCCGCAGTCGACCGCCCGCAGGCCGGGGATCAGGTTCACGAGCTCCGCCAGCTCAGTCTTGTCCGCGCGCCGGTCCCCGCACAGCAGCACGTCCTCGTCGAGCTCGTGGTCGAGGTCGGCAAGCAGCGCGGCGCTCACGGTGTGAAAGGCCGAGACGACGCGAACTCCGTCCGGGGCCATCTCCTGCGCCTGCTGGGCGGCTGAGCCCTGCCAGACCCCGAGCGTCCGCGTCGCCTTGCCGCTCACGGCGGCGGCGAGCGGGGCGGTTGCGTCGACGAGGAGCTGGCCGGAGCGCAGCACGCTCTTGAGGTTGGTGAGCGTCTCTGATTGGTTGCGGAACGGAACCGCAAGCACCACGATCGGCGCGGCGCTTACCGCCTCGGCGTTCTGCAGGCCCCGGAAGGAGCCGTCCGGGATCAGCCCCTTCGCGCGGCCGGCAGCTTCTTTGCCACGCTCCGGATCGCGCGAGCCGATCAGCACCTCGACGCCCGCTTTGCCCACACGCAGCGCGAGCCCGAACCCGAGCGCCCCGCTGCCGCCAACGATGCACACGGGTCCGGCCATGACGAGGGAGTCTATGGGCCGGGCGGTAAGCTGACCTACAGATGAGCGAGATTCACAAGGTTGGAGTGCTCGGGTGCGGTCTGATGGGCCACGGGATCACACAGGTGAGCGCCCAAGCCGGATACGAGGTGATCGTGCGCGATGTCGACGACGCCGCGCTGGGCAGGGGCATCGCCAAGATCGGCCAGCAGCTCGACCGGGCAGTGCAGAGGGGGCGCAGCAGCCAAGAGGACGCCGACGCTGCCCGCGCCCGGATCGAGGGTACGACCGACAGCGAAGCGCTCGCCGGCTGCGATCTGGTGATCGAGGCGATCACGGAGAACTTGGAGCGCAAGCTCGAGCTCTGGAGTGAGGTCGACCGGATCGCAAAACCGAGCGCGATCTTTGCCACGAACACGTCGTCGCTGCCGGTGATCGCCCAGGCTGCCCGAACGAGCCGTCCCGATCGCTTCCTCGGCCTTCACTTCTTCAACCCACCGCAGGTGATGAGGCTGCTGGAGGTCATTCGCTGCGTGACCACCTCCGAAGAGACCGTGAACGCTGGCTTGCAGTTCGGCCGGAGCCTCGGAAAGCTGACGGTCCAGACCAAGGACAATGCCGGGTTCATCGTCAACCGCCTGCTCGTTCCCTACACGCTTGACGCGATCCGCGCCTTTGAGGAGGGCGTCGGCTCGATTGCCGAGATCGACACCGCGATGAAGGCCGGAGCCGCCCACCCCATGGGCCCTTTGACCCTGGCGGACTTCGTCGGCCTGGACACTCTCGGCTCGATCTGCGAAGCGATGTTCGAGGAGTTTCGCGAGCGGCGCTTTGCCCAACCGCCGACCCTGCGCAAGATGCTCGCCGCCGGCTGGTACGGAGCCAAGTCGGGGATGGGCTTCTACGACTACTCCGGAACAGAGCCGGTGGTCAACCCGGGCTTGGCCTGACGGCCGGCTCGATCGGACGGGATACCGAGCGAGGGGTGTTGGTGCCGGCGCCGGTTGCGGGGAGCAGCTCCTGCCGCGCGCGTGGTAGAACCAGGCCCGATGACGATGGAGGACGAGGAGCAGGAGGAGGAGGTGCTCGCGGTCGCGCTGCAAGCCGCCCGGGCGGCGGCCGCCGAGCTCCGAGCTCGGTTCGGGCAGCGGCCCGCGAGCGCTGAGGCCGGCGTCAGCCGGGGGAGGGGCATCCGCGCCAAGAGTGGACCCACCGACCTGGTCTCCGACGCCGACCTGGCTGCAGAGTGGGCGATCAGATCAGTGCTCGCCGAGCGCCGCCCCGGTGACGCCATCCTCGCCGAGGAGGGAGGCGCCACAGGCGCCGGGGAGCTGCGCTGGGTGGTCGATCCACTCGACGGCACGATCAACTTCCTATTCGGCATTCCGGTGTTCGCGGTGAGCATCGCCTGCGAGGACGAGTCCGGGACGCTCGCCGGCGTGGTCCTCGAGCCGATTCGCGCCGAGTGCTTTGCGGCTACACGGTCCGGACCGGCGACGCTCGGCGGAGAACCGATCCGCACCCCGGCGCGCACTGAGCTCTCGACCGCGCTGGTGGCGACCGGGTTCTCATACGACGCCCGAATGCGCGCGCGGCAGGCGGCGGTCCTGAGCGAGGTCCTTCCGCGCGTGCGTGACATCCGGCGGGCCGGCGCCGCGGCAGTTGATCTGGCATGGACTGCCTGCGGGCGCTACGACGCCTACTACGAGCGCGGGCTGAACCCCTGGGACTTCGCCGCCGGATCGCTGATCGCGCAGCGCGCAGGACTAGAGCTGCGAGCGCTGGCGGCCGTGGGAGAGGACCCGCCCGGACTCGTCGTGGCCCCGGGCGCATTGATCGACGAGCTCTACGGGCTGGTGGCGGGGGGTTGATGGCGCCGGATTCCCCGGGCAACGTCCCGTCAGCGGGTAGAAGTAAAATTCTTTCCTAAGCGGCGGTGGCGGAATTGGTAGACGCTATGTCCTCAAACGGCATTGTCCTTCGGGGCGTGTGGGTTCGACTCCCACCCGCCGCACTCCCAGCATAGGTTTGCGGGTTCGCGCGCTGGGCGTGCGCGGCGGACGCATGCGGCAGACCATACAATTGGAGGTGACCGCGCGCAGCGGCTTCCCGCGGGCGTGGCGGAATTTGGCAGACGCGCCGGCTTTAGGTGCCGGTGGGCGAAAGCCCTTGGGGGTTCGAGTCCCTCCGCCCGCATCTCTTGCTAGCGGGGCTTTACCGCAGTGGAGGCGCCGAGGTTGTGATCGACGCCCCGATACGAAGCCGATCCGTGCCAGGGAATCCACGAGCGGGGCAGCCAGGACTCGAACCCGATCCGTGCCAGGGAATCCACGAGCGGGGCAGCCAGGACTCGAACCTGGGACCTCCGGTTTTGGAGACCGGCGCTACCACCAAACTGAGCTACTGCCCCTGGGCAGGCCCGATCCTAGCCGAAACTCCGGCGCGGTCCACGCAGTCGGCCTCGACTACCATTCGCAAAGCGTGCGCTCGCGTACCGTCTACCGCACTTTCCAGACCGAGCGCCGCCGGGAGTTCGTCCGGATCACTGACGACGTGCAACAGGCGGTGCGCGATGCGGGCATCAGCGAGGGCATGGTGCTGGTCTCCGCGATGCACATCACCGCGGGCGTGTGGGTCAACGACGACGAGCCGGGGATCCAGGCGGACGCGCTCGAGTGGCTGGACAAGCTGGCGCCGCCGAGCTGGCGTGAGCCCGATGGCGACGTGGCCCGGGCACTACTTCCTGACGGCGGCGACTATCGCCACCATCGCGGCGGCGAGGACAACGGTGACGCGCACCTGAAGAACCTGCTCGTCCACCACCAAGTGATCGTTCCGGTCACCGACGGGCTCCTCGACCTCGGGCCCTGGCAGCAGGTCTTCTACTGCGAGTTCGACGGCGGCCGGTCAAAGCGGCTTGTGATCAAGGTGTTGGGGGAGTAGGCGCCAACACGGCCCCCCGGTTGATTCCTTGCGCCGCCGTTGGGGCGGCCCACCGAGCGATCCAAGAGTACGGAGAGCTACGCCGCGAGACTTGTGCTCGCGCCGATCGCGCGGCGGCATGCCGTTGGCGTCGGTCGGGGTTTAAGCCGACGCGGGTCAAGCGGCGGACGGGAATCGAACCCGCATCATCGCCTTGGAAGGGCGAGGCTCTACCGTTGAGCTACCACCGCGCGCGCGAACCCTCCACGACGAGCAGTCCGACGACGATGACAGTTTGCACAAACCACGTCGCACTTTGCAAGCTCGTCGATCACGGCCTGCCAGTTGTGGTCCCTCAGGCCTTTTGAGATGGTGAACAGCTTGCTCTCTCGGCGATCGAGCTCCAGTACAAGTGGATCGGTTTCCACGCAATCGACGCACGGCCGCAGGCGGAAGAACTCGGTGAGGTAGGACGCACGGTCGACGGCGAGGGCTCGTTTGCGACGCAGCGCGTTCTCGATGTAGCGCGCGCGACAGCGGCGTAATGCTCCTGCTTGTACGCCGCTCGACACAAGGTGGTGGCTGTCGCGCTGACCCTCGCTCTTTTCGGCGACGAGGCCGCTGATGCCCAAGTACTGCATGCAGCGGCCTGGGTCGTAGAATCAGCGCTGCACCACGGGGAGTGGCGCAGTCTGGTAGCGCACCCGGCTGGGGGCCGGGCGGTCGCAGGTTCAAATCCTGTCTCCCCGACTAGATCAAACTGCCAGTGTTGCTCGAGTTTTTCTGCATCCGCAATCGCGACGACGCGAGCGACGGGAAACAAAGGGGGAACAAGTTCCCGCTCGCGGCAACATCGGGAACCGACGCGTCAGCTACCGGGCGGGAACATATAGGTGGTGTGCGGGGGGACCTGCGGTCCGACTTCGAGGACGATTTCGGCATGCGGCCTGAGCGGGACGCGGTGTTGGCGGCCGTCGCGATCGGCGGCCGGACGGTCGATTTCGAGCCCCCGCGGCGTCAGCTAGCGGCGTCGCCCGGGCGCCGACCTAGCGCGAGAGCGTCTTGGGTCAGCTCGACGAAGCCGGCCTCACCGAGCGCCGAGACGATGGCGTCGAGGTGAAGCTCGAAGAGCGAGAGGAGGGCGTCGTTCGTAATGTTTCCCGTTGCGACGACGAGTAGCTTCCGCGGCGACCGCCTGAGCAGGTGGCCGTCGCGGAAGTCCTGATCCTTTGTGACGACGACGCGGTTCTCCGTGTCCGCGTGCTGCGCGATCTGGCTGTCGGTCGACCGGTTCTCATCGGGCAGCCCGATCGGGTGCAAGGCGTCATGCCCAGCACGGTTCAGGAACTCCGCAAGCCGGGCCGGCAGCTACGCGTCGATCAGGAACTCTACGCCGCGGACGGTGGCACCACGCGGCGGCGTCCCGCCGCGCGGGCCCCGAACTCCAGCGCGCGAGGATGTCCTCGCGGTTCTGCGATGCCGGCCCGTGCACGCGCGAGTTGTGCAGGATGGCCTCGAGGATGTCGTACTCGTAGCGCGGAACGTTGAGCCGCTCGTTGACAACGACCCCGCAGACGCGCTGTCGGCCAGCCCGAGTCGCGAGCATCGACTTGTGGTCGTTGACCGCGAAGCCTTCCTCACGGGCGATCTCGGGGACGGCCCGCCGCGGCGTGTTCGCGGCCCGGACGAGTCGCGCCGGGCCCGAGAAGGTGAGGTCATCCGCGTAGCGCGTGTAGCTGACCTCGTGCGATGCCGCGAGCCCGGTGAGGCGCCGGTCGAGTCTGAACGCGGCGAGGTTCGCGAGGGCCGGCGAGGTTGGAGCCCCTTGCGGGAGATGCGGTGTCGCGAGCCGCCGGCCAAGGCGATGATGCGCATCGATCTGGCGAGAGTCGGCAGGGCGCGGAAGCGACATCCACAACCCCGACGGGACGACGTTCGTAGTTAGCGCCGTGAGCGAATGGGCGACCGATTCCGGGTAGCCCGCCGTTCGGAAGGTGCCGTAAACGCGGCTCGCGGCTCGAGGCGAAGAAGTCCTCGAGGTCTAGGCGGATAACGACGAACTGTCCGGTGTGCTCGCTTGCGTGGCTGCGGACCGACCGACCGCGAGTGAAGCCTTGCGCTGCCTCGTGCCCGGGGATCAAGTCGAGGATCTCGTGCAGGATCCGCCGCTGGATGTCCTTCAGCCGCCGCTTCGGCCGCTCGATCACCCGCACCGGCCTCCCCGGCCGGCGCAGGAACCCGTACCGGTAATGCCGGAGCCGTTCGTCCTCGACCATGCGCTCCAGCGCGCGTGCGTCCGCGAACCACGCAACCTCTCCGTCACTCACGCCAAGGAAGGTGGCCAGCGCGCCGACAGATGCGATCTCGGGCACCGGCCAGCGTCGCCGCCCCATCGCAGGCTCAGGGACCAACCACCGGCGGACCCGTGGCGGTCCCGGATCATCGCCGCCGGGCCGGCGGTCCCGCAGCACCACCTCGATGAACCGCGCGAGCTCGCGCGGTCGATCACTCGGCGGGCGGTGGTACCCAGCGAGCACCTCTCGGGCAACCGACCGAACCCACCGCGGCCGGCGATCGAGAGCACGGCCGGCCCGGTGGACGAGTGCCCGCTCGTTCCACACGCCGGCCAAGAACGCGTCCGCCAAGCAACGGGAGAGATAGTCGGCAACGTGCAGCGCAGGCGACTGCGTGTCCGTCCTCGTGGCTATGCTCATCGTGTCTTCATCTGTTAGGCGGGTCCCGTCTTCGCGGTCTCCGTCGGCGTCGCCGGGCTCGATCCGATCAGCTTCGAGCAGTACGTCTGGTTCTCCTTCGTCGGCACGGTCGCGGCAACGGTTGGCTATCTGCCTTATCGGCGGTGTCGGCCGGCGTGGCGCGACGCCCGTCCGGCTGAGCTGGCCGGGGTCGCGCTCGGCGCAAGAACCAAGGCATCCACACCGCTTCGGCCCGGGGAGCCTCTGGGCCCCAGCCACGCGGCAGATCCGGCTGAGTCGAAGGCAGCGCCACCAGGTACGGCGCACCGCTCGCCGAGGCACTGGCCACCAAGACGTCTTTGTCGTGGGTGAGTCGATGCTGGTGTCGTGACGAGGCTGAGCGCGGGAGCGGGTCTCGGCACTCATCGGTCCTGAAGCAGCCCGAGGACGTTGCCATCGGGGTCGGTGACGGTGGCCACCAGGCGGCCGCCACCGACGTCGTGCGCGGGCTCCTTCACGATCGCACCGGCAGCGGTCACCTCGGCCAGCTTCGCCTCGATGTCCGGCACGTGCCAGTAGGCTACTGGCGAGCTCATGCCCTGCGGTCCACCGCCCGGCACCAGCCCGATGTGCTGGCCCTCGGCCTCAAAGCCGACGTAGTAGGACGTGTCGGCCTGTGGCGGTACGCCGAGCAGGGCGCAGTACACCGCCTTAGCGCTCGCCAGGTCTGACACGGGATGCAGCACGGTCTTGATTCCCTGGGTGCAAGAGCCGGTCATGGTCACTCCTGAAGTCGTGGGTCAGATCGACCCGGTGGGATTCTCGGGCTCAAAGACGAACGGGGGCTGCGTGTCGCGATAGAAGGCTGGGGCTGCCTCCGGGTCGTCATGTGCGAGGAAGGTCGAGTGAACGGTGATGTTCATGGCGCTCACCCTAGCTGCGGCTCGTGACGGGCGCTTCTCGATTCCTGATCGGTTTGGTCACCTGCTTCGCCACGCACGACGGCATCCCCGCAAGATTTCCCGGTAAATGCCCAAGCGGATCTGCGTCCCCCGCTTTGCCTATGCTCCCCCTATATGAAGCCCGCTGCGTGCATTCCACGCCTGCTGTCGATCGCGGGATCTGATTCTGGCGGGGGTGCAGGGATCCAAGCCGACCTGAAGGCATTCGCCGCCTGTGGCGCGCACGGAATGACCGCGATCACCGCGATCACCGCCCAGAGCACCGTCGGCGTGAGCGCGGTGCACAATGTCCCGCCGGAGACGATCCTCGCGCAGGTGCGAGCGGTGGCCGGCGACATCGGCGTGGACGCGGTCAAGGTTGGGATGCTCGGAAGCGAGGAGACGATCGAGGCGGTCGCCCGGGCTCTCGACGAGCTCCCGGGAGAGACGCCGGTCGTGCTCGACCCAGTGATGGTGGCTGAGTCCGGCGCCGAGCTGCTGCAGCCATCCGCGCGCGCTGCCCTGATCGAGCTGCTGCTGCCGCGTGCGAGCGTGGTGACCCCCAACCTCCTCGAGGCGCTGGCATTGGGGGCCGTAGATCTCATAGAGAGCGCGCGCTCGCGCGCTCTGAGTGGGCGCGAGGCCGGACCCTGCGGCGACCGGGTCGGACCCCGTGCCGACGAGGTCGGACCCCCCGGCGAGCAGGCCGGGCCCCGGGCTGGAGCCGTGGAGAATAACTTCCATGAGCCCGATGTGGCGAACCTCCGCGAGCCCGAGATCGAGACGCTGGCCCGCGCCATCCTCGTGCTCGGTCCGCGCGCCGTGGTAATCACCGGCGGTCACCGCGATCGGGCGATCGACGTGTTCTTCGATGGCGCGACCCTCGCCGAGCTCCCGGGTGAGCGGCATCCCGGCGGTGCCGCGCACGGATCGGGCTGCACGCACTCCTCCGTGCTCGCCGCTTCGCTGGCCCGCGGTGAGGAGCCGTTGCAAGCGGCACGCCGGGCGCGGAAGCTCGCGGGGGTTGCCGTCAGGGACGGACTCAGCGAGATCGGTAGCGGACCGGGCCCCGTCAACGTGCTCGGGCTGGCTGACACGGGGTGGCTGGAAAACCGCATATCCGGCCCATCCGGCCGATCCGGCATTCGACGCATTTGACACTTTCGGCGCGGAGCGCGAGATCCTTTGACATAATGCCCGGTATGCGTTTCCTGCGTATGAAGGCTGGGCACGGAGAGGTGCTGATCGCCGAGGGTGAGGTCGAGCTCGCGCCGGACGAGGAGCGCCTGATCGAGGAGTTTCGCCGGCAGCTCGACGCCGGCATGTGGGCCGCGGTCCCACTCGGTATCGCAGGGACGCGCCGAGCGCGGATGGTGCGTAGCTTCTCGGACATCCCCCGGGACGCCGAGCGCGTGATCTTCTTCCCGCGCGCGGCGGGCGGTTAGCCGGCCGGCCGGCGACTCCGGTGCTGCTGGCGCTCGTCGCAACCGCGCTCGTAGCGCTCGCGCTCGTGTTCGACCTGTTCCTCCCGCGGCTGGCAGAGGGCTGGACCAGGCACCGCGCGCGCCGGCGCCGAGCCCCGGCGATGCCGTATGACCCGGGCCGCGAGCGACGCGCCGAGCAGCGCGCTCGCACGCTGCTGCGCTCCTGCGTGAGCGACGAGGAATGGGCGATGTATCACGATCTTGGGTTCATTCGCGTGTGGGGCGCGCAAGCCAATGGACCTCGCGACGGCGCCGGGACCGGGGGCGCGCCATACGCGTACCTCATCTACCCCCATCGCTCGATCGTCGCCTACCTCGCCCAGACGCACCGGCTGCTGAACGAGTATTGCGTGGCTTTTCCTGACCAGACGCGGACCTACGGGAGCGCGAGACTCCCTGATTCTGACGACGTGCTTGCGAAGTGGATGGCCCTCACCGGCGACGAGCGCCGGTTGATATCCACCGCCAACATGCACCTGCCCGGTCGTCAGCTCGATCCCTCCCAGGTGGTTAAGGATCTCTGGCGCCTGGCCCAGTGGGAGCGTGCCCGGATGCGCGAGGCCGCCAGCCGCGGGGAATCGACCCAGATCGACACCGCGGGCTGACAGCGATGGCGACGCCGGCCCTGGACCCCAAGCACCGCAGCCGTGCGCTCACCGAAGGTCCCGAGCGCGCCCCCGCGCGGGCTTACCTGAAGGGGATCGGCTTCGACGACGAAGCGCTCGCGCGCCCGCTCGTGGCGGTGGCGAATACGTGGATCGAGACGATGCCGTGCAACTTCCACCTGCGCGCCCTCGCGGCACAGGTCAAGGACGGGATTCGTGCCGCCGGGGGTACGCCGATGGAGCTCAACACGATCGCGATCTCCGATGGGATCACGATGGGGACCGCGGGAATGAGGGCGTCGCTGGTCAGCCGCGAGGTGATCGCAGACTCGATCGAGCTGGTCTGTGATGCGCACCTGTTCGACGCCGTGATCGCGATCAGCGCATGCGACAAGACGATCCCCGGCACCGTGATGGCGCTTTGCCGCCTGAACGTTCCGAGCTTGATGCTCTACGGCGGCTCGATCTTCCCGGGCAGCTTTCACGGCGAGCCCGTGACGATCCAGGAGGTATTCGAGGCGGTCGGCGCGCATGCGGCGGGACGCATCACCGGCGAAGAGCTCGTAGAGCTCGAGAATGTAGCGTCCCCGGGTGCAGGTGCCTGCGGGGGCCAGTTCACAGCCAACACGATGGCGATGGCCTTCGAAGTTCTCGGTATTTCACCATCGGGCCTCTCGATGGTTCCGGCCACGCACCCGCGCAAGGCGCAGGCGGCCGCGCAGGCCGGACACCTGGTAATGGACGTACTGGCACGCGGCCAGCGCCCCAGCGACATCATCACCCGTGAGAGCTTGGAGAACGCGATCGCTGCGATCGCGTGCAGCGGCGGCTCGACCAACGGCGTGCTGCACCTGCTCGCGATCGCCAAGGAGATGGAGATCGAGCTGTCGATCGACGACTTCGACCGCATCAGCGCGCGGACTCCACTGCTGTGCGATCTCAAGCCAGGGGGCCAGTACGTCGCGCCCGATCTCTATGAGGCGGGTGGCGTCCCGCTCGTGCTCGAGCGACTGCAGCAGGCCGGCATACTGCACGGCGATGCGCAGACGGTCACCGGGCGCACCGTCGGCGAGTACGCGCTGGAAGCCAGCGAAACCAGTGGCCAGCGCGTCGTGCGAGCGCTGGACGATCCGCTAGCGCCTACCGGTGGCCTCGCGATCCTGCGCGGCAACCTGGCGCCCGAGGGATGCGTGGTCAAGCTCGCCGGCCACGAGCGCCGCCGGCAGGCCGGTCCGGCACGCGTGTTCGAATCGGAGGAGGAAGCGATGAGGGCGGTCACCGGCCGCACGATCAGCGCCGGCGACGTGGTCGTAATCCGCAACGAGGGGCCGGCCGGAGGGCCCGGGATGCGAGAGATGCTCGGGGTGACGGCGGCGCTCGTCGGTCAGGGCCTCGGCGACGAGGTCGCGCTGATCACCGATGGGCGCTTCTCCGGAGCCACCCACGGTCTGATGGTCGGCCACATTGCCCCCGAAGCGGTTCGGGGCGGGCCGATCTGCGCCGTGCGCGACGGCGACGAGGTGACACTGGATGTCGGCTCACGCCGCCTGGACGTGGCGCTCTCCGGCGAGGAGATCGCCATTCGGATCGAGGACTACCAGCCACCGGAGCGCCCGGCGCCCGGAGTCGCGCTGGCGAAGTATGCGCGGCTTGTGGGGAGCGCATCGGAGGGTGCGGTCACGCGCGCGTAGCCGCGCAAAGCGGTCGGCAGGGGGGCCCGAAAGACCGGCCTGGGGACCCTGAAAGACCGGCCAAAAGGTCCCTGAACGATCACCTGCGGGCCTGAAAGATCGCGTGCAGTTGCGCGGTCGGTGGAGCACGCCGCTTGCCGGAGTCGCCGATCGTTATAATTCGCCACATGCGCGGTCGATATCTGTTGGGGGCAGCAGCGCTGCTGGTCACGGTGATCGTGGCCGTCGTTGTGGTGGCGGTCGTGTTCGTATCCTCGAACGCCACGTTGACCCCGGACTCACAGGCGCTTGCGAAGGTCGGCATGCCGCTCGGGGGAGGCAAGATCGAGAACGTCACAGTCGTGAGCGGCCCGCACAGCGAACTGGTTCCCGCCGAAGTCAAGGGCAGCCAGATCTGGCCGAGCGGATTGGTCCCCGCCGGCAGCTCGGTTTCGCTCGACGTGGCCGTCAAGCGCACGGGCTTGACCTCGTTTCTGGGGGGCGCCACCAAGCATCTGCGCCTGACGTTGAAGACCCCCGGGGCGAAGTTGCGCCAGCACTACTTTACGTTGACCCCCGGCGCCCCGTTGCGCCTCGCATTCCAGGCGCCGATCGATGTCATTGCCTACGGAGCCCCGGGCCACTTGAGCCGGCACGTGCTGGGCTCGCCGCAGCGCGAGGTCACGCTCCCGCGCGCTGCGGATGCAGGCACGATCTCCGTCGCAGCCGCACCTCGAAGCTGGGAGAAGTCCAGCGCCGCGCTCGTGAGCTGGTTTCCCGCCGGCTCCGGGGCGAGCGCCGTCGCGACTCCGGTGCCCGGGACGAGGATCATGCCCGACAAGCCGATCAGCTTGACGTTCTCCCGCACCGTCCAGCAGGCGCTCGGCAGCGCCAGGCCGCCGGTTTCGCCGGCGACCGCCGGCACGTGGCACGATGTCGACAGCCACACGATCGTCTTCAAGCCGGAGGGTTACGGCTATGGGCTCGGGGCGCCCGTCTCGATCGCGTTGCCGGCGGCCGTCAGGCTCGTGGGCGGGCAGGCAGGGTCCGCGAATGGCGGCCGCTGGATGGTGCCGCCCGGCTCTACGTTGCGCCTGCAGCAGATGCTCGCGACACTCGGATACCTGCCGGTCCGCTTCCACAGCTTCGGCTCGGATGTGGCGCTTACACCGCGAGCACAAGAAACCGCTGCGATCCACCCCCCGATGGGGAGCTTCCCGTGGCGCTACAGCAACACCCCATCCGCGCTGCAGGCGGACTGGAAGCCGGGTGCATCGGGCGTCGTCACGAAGGGAGCGCTGATGGCGTTCGAGAACGATCACGGCCTCACCACCGACGGCGTGGCCGGCGCGGCCGTGTGGCGCGCGCTGTTCGGCGCCATCATCGCCGGCCATGACTCGACGTTCGGCTACAGCTTCGTCTCGGCCAGCACGAGCTCGGAGCGCCTGAACCTGTGGCACAGCGGGCACACGGTGCTCACGACTCCGATCAACACCGGCATCGCATCCGCACCGACCGCCACCGGCACGTATCCTGTCTTCGAGCACATCTCCTCTGGGACGATGAGCGGCACCAATCCCGACGGCAGCTCCTACAACGACCCCGGGATCCAGTTCATCAGCTACTTCAACGGCGGCGACGCGCTCCACGCCTTCACCCGCGCGCAGTACGGCTCGCCGCAGAGCCTCGGCTGCATCGAGATGTCGCTCGGCCCGGCCGGTCAGGTCTGGCCGGACACACCGATCGGCACGCTGGTTCACGTCGGCTGATTGCGGACTCCGGGACCGCCAAGTATCAGGCGTGAACGGACCGCTCGCGCGCGACGAGGTCGCGGAACTGGTCGCGACCGGTGAGGACAGCTTCACCGAGTTCGAGGACCCGATCCTCGATGCCTATTCCGTCTGGCGCCCGAGCAGCGCGTGGAAGCGTCCGATACGCCCACGCTCGTCCTCTGGCAGTGGGCCATCGACCTCTACGAGCAACGTCATCGGCCGGCGCTCGCGCGCCCAGGCTTGCACCGAGTCGCTGAACGTCTCGCCGACCCAGATCAGCGGCAAGGACCCCGCAAAGGCCATCACGGTCTGTTCCTGCAACGCGGCGCTGTCCTCGCTGCGCACGATCGAGACGGTCACGAAGCCAAGCGCGTGGGCCGCCGCGTTGATCGCCTCCAATCCGCCGTCGTCGACGAGCAACGCGATCTCGCCGTGACGCAGCGTCTCAGCCGCCCACCCCTCAGGTGCGCCCGCGAGCGCGGCGGGCCTGCACGCCATGCGAAAGAGAGCCTCCATCGCTGACACGCTAGCGCCTCCTAGGAGTCCGGGCCGCAGGCATTGCCGCCCCCGTGGCGAATAGCGCAGACGCCCCAATGCGCGCCTCCGAGCAGCCCCCGATGGGGGAGGACCGCGGTCCTCCCCCTATAAGCGCACCCTGGCGCGCTGCGCTACAAGCGTTCGACCAGGATCTGAGCCGCCGCGCGGCCGCTGCGAGCACCAGGCATGCGTACGCGAGCGACGGGATCCAGTTCGCCGGCTGGGCGAGCGCGAAGAACCTCGATCCGGCGTCGATCGACCTCCGCGCGCTACGCCGCTACGCCGCGAGCCTGTCCGAGCGCGGACAGGCTCCGAGCACCGTCGCAAGGAAATTGGCGACGCTGCGCGGCCTGCTCCGCGCCCAGGTCGAGCTGGGAGAGCGGGCGGAGAACCCGGCTGATCTGCTCAGCGCGCCGAAGCGACCGCAGCCCTTGCCGCGCGTGCTCAAGGCAGCCGAGGTCGCGGCGCTGCTGGACAGGATCCCCACCACCACTGCGCTGGAGCTGCGCGACCGCGCCCTGTTCGAGCTCGCCTACGCCTCGGGACTGCGCGCGGCGGAGCTGGTGTCGCTCGAAGTTGGGTCGGTCGACTTCGACTCCGAGACGGTGCGCGTCGAAGGCAAGGGTCGCCGGACTCGCGTCGTGCCGGTCGGCGAGCACGCGCTGCGCGCGCTCGAGCGATACCTGGCTCGGTCGCGGCCTGAGCTCTGCGGGCGGCAGCCGGGGGGCCCCGCTGAGGCGTTGTTTCTCTCGAAGTCCGGGGCCCCTCTGTACACCTCCGATGTGCGGCGCAGGCTGCGGACCTGGGCCCGCCAGACAGCCGCCCAGCTACCTGCGCTCGCCGCGGCCCATCCGCACGCTCTGCGCCACTCGTTCGCCACCCACCTGCTAGAGGGCGGAGCCGATCTGCGAGCGATTCAGGAGTTGCTCGGGCACGCCCGCATCTCGACCACGCAGATTTATACGCGGGTAGAGTCGGCGCGGCTGCGATCGACATACGCCCGCGCGCACCCTCGCGCGTAACGCACCCTCGCGCGTAATGCAACCCCGGACGTCCGCGTGCGCGATATCGTCGCCCTTTCGCCAGCCAACAGAAGGGAGATAGGCATGCACAAGGCCGCCGATCGGATCCGTAACGTGGCGCTCGTCGGCCACCGTGGAAGTGGCAAGACGTCGCTGCACGAGGCGCTTCTATTCGAGGCAGGTGTAGTGAACCGGCTTGGGTCGGTGCCCGACGGGACCACAGTCTCCGATTCCGATGCCGACGAGAAGTCGCGCCAGATGTCGATCTCCGCGGCGCTGTCCTCGTTTCAGTGGCAGGAGCGCAAGGTCAACCTGATCGACACGCCCGGCGATCCGAGCTTCGTCGCAGATGCGCTCGGCGCGCTGCGCGTCTGCGAGTCGGCGGTGTTCGTCATCAACGCAGTCACCGGAGTCGAGGTTCACGCCAACCGTCTCTGGCGGCGCGCCGCCGAGCTAGACCTGGCGCGTCTGCTGTTCGTCAACATGCTCGATCGCGAACGGGCTGATTTCTTCCGGACGCTTCAGGCGCTAAAGGCGACCTTCGGAGCCCACGTCGTCGCGACCGAGATCCCGATCGGCTCAGAGCACGGGGTTAGCGGCCTGATCGACCTCGTCGACATGAAGGCATACGACTATGAAGGCGCCGCGCGCGATAACTGCACGGAGATCCCCATCCCACAGGAGCTCCAGGAGCAGGCGGAGGAGTACCGTGAAAAGCTCATGGACGAGGTCAGCGAGGGCTCCGACGCGTTGATGGAGCGCTACCTGGAAGGCGAGAGCATCTCCCACGAGGAGATCGTCACAACCCTTAAGGAAGGCACCAATCACGGCGCGATCTTCCCGGTCACCTGCGGCGCCGCGACTCGCAACCTCGGCACCAACCGGCTGCTCGACGCGATCGTCGAGGACCTTCCCTCGCCGGTCAAGCACGGCGGGCTGGAGGTGGGAGAGCTGACGCTTCAGGCCGTCGAGGACAAGGAGCTGTTCGCGTACGTGTTCAAGACCCGGGCCGACCCGTTCGCTGGCAGGATCAACCTGTTCCGCATCTATCAAGGGGTCCTGAAGCAGGACTCACAGGTGCTCAACACGCGTGTGCACGCCAAGGAGCGGATCGGTCAGCTCGTCACCTTCGAAGGTAACCAGGCTCCTCACGTCACCGAGTTCGGCCCTGGAGACATCGGCGCGGTGGCAAAGCTCAAGCAGACCAAGGCCGGTGACTGGCTGGCGGCGCGCGAGGTGCCGATCGAGATGCCGAGCATCAAGCTTCCCGCGCCGGTGATGGCGTTCGCCGTGGAGCCTAAGAGCAAGGGCGACGAGGACAAGGTCTTCACCGCGCTGCGCCGGCTGCAGGAGGAGGATCCGACGATCGATCTGCACCGGGACCCGCAGACCGGCGAGCAGATCGTCGCCGGTCTCTCCCAGGTTCACGTCGAAGTGATCGTCGAGCGTCTTTCCTCGCGCTTCGGCGCGGAGGTCGAGCTCAAGCCCCCCCGCGTTCCCTACCAGGAGACGATCCGCAAGCCCGCCAAGGCACACGGCCGCCACAAGAAGCAGAGCGGCGGTCGCGGCCAGTTCGGTGATTGCCACATCGAGGTGGAGCCCCTGCCGCCTGGTGGCGGCTTTGATTTCGTCAATGCGATCAAGGGCGGTGTGATCCCGACCGGATTCATCCCAGCGGTACAGAAGGGCGTACTCGAGGCGATGGCGGCGGGTGTCCTCGCGGGGTATCCGGTCAAGGATGTGCGCGTGCGACTGTATGACGGCTCCTACCACACCGTGGACTCCTCGGAGATGGCGTTCAAGATCGCAGGCTCGCTGGCGATGAAGCAGGCGATGGCAGAGGCCTCGCCGGTGCTGCTGGAGCCGATCATGCTCGTCACCGTGAGCGTTCCCGAGGATGCGGTCGGCGATGTGATCGGCGACCTCAACTCCAGGCGCGGGCGGCCTCTGGGCATGGAGCCCGCAGGCCCGGGCATGACCGAGGTCAAGGCGGAGCTGCCTATGTCCGAGATGCTCTCCTACGCCCCTGACCTGCGCTCGATCACCGGCGGCCAGGGAGAATTTGCGATGGAGCTTCTGCACTACGAGGAGGTTCCCGCCCACCTCGCGAGCAGGGTCGTGGCGCAGGCCAGCGACGAGCCCGACCCGGTCAAGGCCTAGCTCTGCTGCTTGCCCGCGGGCAAGCAGCTAGTAGTCTCGCGATTCTATGAGCACCAGAGAGATACGGACCTCCAATGCACCGACCGCCTGTGATGTGTGCGGGCGCACGCTGCTGCGTGGCGAGCGCGCGGAGGTCTATCTGAACGGCGCCAGCCGCCGGTCGGTGTGTGAGCTCTGCAAGTCCCGTGCGCTCGAGGAGGGCTGGTCGCGCGAAGGGACGATACCCGCATATGAAGGCGGCGAGGATGCCTCGCAGCGGCGTCCCTCGATCTTGCGCCGGCTGCGCCAGCGCCGTGAGCCCGCCACGGTGCCGACGCCGCCGGCGCTCGGCGACGAGCTAGACCAGCAATCGTGGTCCCAGGCGCCCGCCCGCCTGCGCGAGCCACGTCACGTGCGTGCGGTGCCCACCAGCGTCGAGCAGAAGATCGTCTCGGCGGTCGAGCTGTTCAACTCATCCGAGCACCCGCGGACCGTCGCGGGGGTGGCGCGATCGCTGGGCATGCCCGTCGTGTCGGTCCGTCCGTCGGAGATCCGGGCGAGCGCCGTCAACTTGGTTGTCTCGTGGGAGCTTTGCTGGTACCGCTACGAGGTAGACCTGTCTGACGAGCGCTCGAGCGTCCGGAGCGCCGGCCAGGGCTACGAGCTCCACGAACTGTCGCCCGGTGAGCGTGAGCCCAACGCCGACGCCGACGAGCAAGGCCGGCTCTCGCTGGCCACTTGATGGATGTGGATGTGCAGCGATGCCCGGCTCTCGCTGGGGGCTGATGGATGTGGTGCAGGAGCGATCTATCCCGCCGGGGGGGTGCAGCGCGTGAAGCTGATCCTCCAGGTCGATGGCGGTGCGCGAGGCAATCCAGGTCCGGCGGCGATCGGGGTAGTCGTCTGCGATCCACACGGTCAGGTGCTCGACGAGGTCGCCGAGCCGATCGGCGTCGCCACCAACAACGTCGCGGAGTACGTCGCGGTGCTGCGTGGCTTGGAGCGAGCGCGCGTCCATGGCGCGCTGGAGGTCGAAATCGTGGGAGACTCACAGCTCGTCGCCCGCCAGTTGTCGGGCGCTTACAAGGTCAAGCACCCATCGATCAAGCCCTTGTATCTGGAGGCGATCGCCGCCCTGCGCGGATTCGAGCGCTGGGAGGTGCGCACCGTCCCGCGAGCGCAAAACGCCCGCGCGGACGCGCTTGTGAACGCCGCGCTGGACGGGCGGGCGGAGCCGGCGCACCTCCGCGGGTGCCCGCCGGGTGGGTCAGCTAGGCTCAGCACTATGACCGACGCCCTGATCGAGCTCAGCACACGCCTGGAGCAGACTGCCCAGCGCCTGCGCTCTGGCGAGCTCGAGGCCGATGGAGCACTGGCTGCGATCGAGGAATGTGCGCGCTTAGCCTCGGAGGCCAGCGCCCACGTCGATGAGCGTGCGCGTGCCGTGCTGGAGCCGCTGCCTGACCTTCCCGGTCAGCTCCCGCTCCCGGCGCCGCAATGACGATGACGACGGTGGCGCCTGCCGGCTTGGCGCCGGTCTATCCTGAGCAGCTGCGCACGGAGGCGGAGGCCTTTCTCCAGTCGCTGCGCTTTTCCAGAGAGGCGCCGTCCGCGGGGCTGGAGGATGCGATGCGTTATTCGCTGCTGGCCGGCGGCAAGCGGATCCGGCCCGTGCTTGCGCTGGCGACCGCTGTGGCGATTGGCCGTAGTCCGCAGTCGGTCCTTCCGCTTGCCGGTGCGATTGAGCTGATCCACACATACTCGCTGATCCACGACGACCTTCCCGCGATGGACGACGACGACCTGCGCCGGGGCCGGCCCACATGCCACAAGGCGTTCGGCGAGGACGTCGCGATCCTCGCGGGCGACGGGCTCTACGCCGAGGCATTTTCCCTGTTGCTCACCCAGCAGCAGGGAAGCCCGGCTGACGTCTTGGCGGTCGCGCGCGAGCTTGCACGCGCCACGGGCGTGCAGGGCATGGTCGGTGGCCAGTACCTCGATGTCGCCGGCACCGCGCCTGCCGGTGCCGGGGGACTGCGCCGGTTGCACGAGCTCAAGACCGGCCAGTTGATTGCCGCCAGCGTCGAGTGCGTACTGCTACTCGGCGCTGGCCCGGACGACGAGAGGGTCCCCTGGCTGCGAACCTTTGGGATCGAGCTGGGGGTGCTCTTCCAAGTAGTCGACGACATCCTCGACGTGACGGGGGCTCAGGACACGCTCGGCAAGCGTCAGGGTAAAGACGAGCGGCTCGGAAAGCGCACCTACGTGAGCGAGTTCGGTCTCGACGGCGCGGTCGAGCTGGCCGGTGAGCTGCACCAGGGGGCGCGCGCCGCGCTCGCCAAGGCGGCTCGCGCCGGAGCTGCCGAGCTCGAGCAGATAACCGACTTCATCGCCACGCGAAACCGTTGATGGCCTGATGCCAAGGCACTTGCACCAGATTCGGGGGCCGCAGGACCTCCACGGCCTGACCGACGACGAGCTGCAGGCGGTCGCCCAAGAGGTACGCGAGCACATCATCGACACCGTCGGCGAGATCGGTGGCCACTTCGGCGCCAACCTCGGCACCTGCGAGCTGGCCGTAGCCCTGCACTCGCTGCTCGATTCTCCCAAAGACAAGGTCCTCTGGGACGTCGGTCATCAGGCCTATCCACACAAGGTCTTGACCGGGCGCCGTGAGGAGCTGCGGACGATCAGGATGTACAAGGGGCTCGCGCCGTTCTGCGCGATCGGCGAGTCGGTGCACGACATCATGGGTGCCGGGCACGCTTCGACGGCGATCGGCTACGCCGTCGGCATCAAAGAGGCGATGCGCCGCGGGCACGGCGAGAATGCCCACGTCGTCGCTGTCGTCGGCGACGGCGCGATGACCGGCGGCGTGGCGTTTGAGGCAGTCAGCCAAGCGGGCGGGGCCGGCACGCCGATCGTCGTGGTGCTCAACGACAACGGCATGTCGATCGCCCCGAACGTGGGTGCGATGTCGCGTTCCTTCAACCGCGTCCGGCTGAACCCGCGCGTGTGGCACGCGCGGGAAGAGGTCGAGGAAGGCCTCACAAAGCTGCCGGTCGGCATCGGCGCGGCGTTCGAGCGGCTCGGACCCCATTTCAAGGAGTCGATCAAGGCCTTCTGTGCCCCCGGGCTGTGGTGGGAGGAGCTCGACTTCGCCTATATGGGTGTGATCGACGGACACGATGTCCGCGAGCTGCGCCTGGCATTGCGGGAGGCGCTGGCGGCGGAGCGTCCCGTGGTGGTCCACTGCGCGACCGTCAAGGGCAAGGGGTTCGCGCCCGCCGAGGATGGTGGGCTCGAGGGGATGGAGCGCTGGCACGCCGCCAAGCCGAAGTCCATCTCGCGGGGAGCTCCGGCCACCACGGCCCGCAGGCCCGCTGGCTTGATGGCGCCGCCACCGCAGTACACGCAGGTGTTCGGTGAGGCGCTGGTCGCGGAGTGCCGCCGCGATCCGCGCGTGCTCGCTATCACCGCGGCGATGAACTCGGGTACGGGACTGAGCCTGCTCCAGCGCGAGCTGCCCGATCGCTACTTCGACGTGGGAATCGCAGAGCAGCAGGCGTTGCTGTTCGCCGCCGGGCTGGCGTTGCAGGGCTGCAAGCCCGTCGCCGCGATCTACTCCACCTTCCTGCAGCGGGCTTACGATCAGATCGTCCACGACGTTTGCCTTCAGAAGCTGAACGTGGTGCTCGCGATCGATCGCGCGGGGCTCGTCGGGGACGACGGACCGACGCATCACGGCGTCTTTGACATCGCCTACCTGCGCTGCCTGCCCAACATCGTGCTGATGGCGCCCCGCGACGAAGCGATGCTCGTACACATGCTCCGCACGGCGCTGGATCACGATCACGGGCCGGTCGCCCTTCGCTATCCACGTGGGGAGGGGATCGGCGCGCAGTTACCTGCGCACCCCGCGCCAATCGAGATCGGCACCGGGGAGATTCTGCGCGAGGCGAGCGCGGCGGATTCGGGTGGGACCCGGGTCGCGCTGCTGGGCTATGGCACCGGGGTCGGCAGGGCGCTGGACGCAGCCGAGATCCTCACCGGCCGCGGGATCTCCGCAACCGTCGCCGACGCGCGCTTTGCCAAGCCGATCGACGCGGGCCTGGTGGCCCAGCTCGCCGCCGAGCACGAGCTGCTGGTGACTCTGGAGGAGGGCGTGCTCGCGGGTGGATTCGGGTCGGCCGTGTGGGAATCGCTCTCAGAGCATCGCGATGCCGGCGACGCGGCCGAGCCGGGCCGGCTCGGCACCAGGATCATGCGCATCGGGCTGCCCGACCGCTACGTGACCCACGGAGCACCCGAGCTGCTCTACGAGGAGGTCGGCTTCACCGGCCCGCGGATCGCGGAGCGCGTCGAGGCCGCGGTGAGGGAAGGCAGTGCGGTGGCGAGCGGGTGAGCGGGGCGTACCGTCTCGCTCCTGATGCCCCGCGTGCGTCTCGACAGCCTCCTCGCCGAGCGAGGACTCTTTACTTCGCGCGCGCGGGCTGCGGCGTCGGTCATGGCCGGCGAGGTAATGGTCGTGACGGGTCCCGAGCGCCGGCGAGCGGCGAAGCCCGGGCAACTCGTGCCCGGGGATGCCGAGCTCGTGCTCGCGAGCGCACCCGCCTATGTCTCGCGCGGCGGGATCAAGCTCGCCAACGCACTGGCGTCGCTTGACTTCGACGTGAGCGCTCGGCGGGCGCTCGACATCGGCGCCTCGACCGGAGGCTTCACCGATTGCCTGCTCCAGCGCGGCGCGGCGCACGTGATCGCTGTGGACGTTGCTTACGGCGCCCTTGACTGGAAGCTCCGCGGCGATCCGCGGGTGACCATTATGGAACGCTGCAACGCACGATCGCTTCGCAGCAACGGGCTCACGTACCTTCCCGACCTGATTGTGATCGATGTCTCTTTCATCTCGCTGACCAAGGTGCTGCCTGCCGTGCTCGCATGCGCCTCGCCACGCTTTGATTGCTTGGCGCTCGTCAAGCCGCAGTTCGAGGTCGGCAGGGCCAACGTCGGCAAGGGCGGTGTCATACGGGAGCCCGAGCTGCGCCGGGCCGCGCTGGTCGACGTGGGACGGTCAGGACGAAGGCTCGGTGCGTCGGTGCTCGGCTACGCCAGCTCGGGTCTGCCGGGGCCAAAGGGCAACCTCGAGACGTTCGTGTGGCTGGCAGAAGGTGGCCGCGGCGGGGTTGATGACCTGGACCGGGCAGCGCGCGAGGTCGAGCCGTGAGCTTGGTCCGGGTCGTCCGCGAGATCGAGCCGTGACCCCCATCCGTACGGCCACCGTCCTCACCCACCGCAGACCCGCTGAGACCGGTCCGGCGATCTCGGAGCTGCTGGCGCTGGCCCGTCAGGCGGGGACGCTGCTGCGCCTGGACTCCGGGGAGACCCGTAAGCACGATCTGCAACCCGCGCAGGGCCTCGAGCTGGGTGCGCGCGTCCGGCGCGACGTGGACATCTGCTTTGCGCTCGGAGGGGACGGAACGATCCTGGGCGCGCTGCGCAAGTACGCGGGGACCGGCGTTCCGGTGTTCGCCGTCAACTTCGGCGAGATCGGCTTCCTGGCAACCGTCGACGGCGAGCACGCCGCGTCCGGTTTCGCACGCGCATTCGCCGGGGAGTTCGACGTGGTGGCGCTGCCTGGAATCGCGGTTTCCGGGGCACGAGGCAGTTGGCTGGCGATCAACGACATCTCCATGCACCGCCAGCCCGGCAAGCGCGTCACCGATTTGGCCTATGCGGTGGGGGTCGACGAGGTCGGGCGCGTGCGCTGCGACGGGCTCGTTGTCGCAACGCCTGCGGGCTCGACCGGCTACAACCTCGCAAACGGGGGGCCCGTGATGGCTTGGGGAGTCGAAGGGTTCGTGGTCTCGTTCATCGCGCCACACTCGCTTACTGCCCGCGCTCTCGTGGTGGCGCCCGGTGACGCGCTCACGATCCACAACCGCTCCCAAGAGGAGCCCGTCGATGTGGCCGTCGACGGGCGACCCGTGTGCCTGCTGGCGCCCGGTGAGCGGATCGATGCGCGTTTCGCCCGCGGACAGGGCTCGCTGGCCCAGATCCCCGGCAGCACCTTCTACCAGCGCCTGCGGGAGAAGTTCGGGCGCCTGGCGACGGGTAGCGCTTGACGCGCACCCGATCCGTCGGCGCGACGTGGTAGACCTCGGGCATGCTGCACGAGCTGCGCGTGGAGAACCTGCTGCTGATCGACCGCGCCGAGCTGGCGCTCGCGCCGGGGCTGAACGTCCTGACCGGAGAGACCGGCGCGGGGAAGACGATCCTCGCCAATGCTCTGGACCTGCTGCTCGGCGGGCGCGCCCGCAGCGGGACTGTGCGTGGCGGGGCGGCCGAGGCATATGTCGAGGGCGTATTCTCGTTGCCCCCCGGGCTGCAGGGGCAGGCCTGCGAGCGCATCCCCGCCGGCGCGCAGGAGCTGGTGCTCGCCCGGCGGATCTGGCCCGACGGTCGCACGCGAGCCTACGTCTGCGGGCGTACCTGCACGGTCGCTGACCTGCGCGAGCTGGGAAGCCGCGAGCTGGCGTTCTACGGGCAGCACGAGCACCGTAAGCTGATGCTCTCGGCCGCGCAGCTCGATGTGCTCGATGCCCACTGCGGCACCGGCCAGATGACGCTGCGCGACCGCGCCCGGGACGCTTACGAGCAGGTGCGCGCGCTCGAGGAGCACGTGGCGCGGTTGCGCGAGCAGGACGGCTCGCGCGAGCGGGAGCTCGACCTCGTGGCCTTCGAGCTCGACGAGATCGACTCGCTCGGGCCAAGCGAGCAGGAGGCGGCTGAGCTGAGCGCTGAGCGCGATCGCTGCCGCCACCTGGAGACGCTTCGCAGCGCCGCCGCCGCGGCGACCAACGCAATCGCATCAGAGGAGGGCGGTGGCGCCTGCGAGTTGCTCGCGCAGGCCGCCCGGCAATGTGAGCCGGGCGGCGCGATCGACCCCGCCCTCGGAGTACTTTGCGAGCGCTTGCGAGGGCTCCATTACGAGGCCGAGGATCTGGGCCGCGAGCTGCACTCCTACCTCGCCGGGATCGAAGCGTCTCCCACTCGCCTGGAGATGGTGGAGGAGCGTCTGGCGCTTTTCGCCCGTCTGGAGCGCAAGCACGGTGGATCGATTACCGAGGTCCTGCGCCACGCCGATCGCTGTCGTGAGCGCCAAGAAGAGCTGCAGCATGCGGACCGCGCGCTGCAGAGCGCCGAGGCGGAGCTGACAGATGCCCGCGCAGAGCGCGATCGGATCGCCGCCGAGCTGACCAAGCGCCGCCGGCGAGCTGCGCCCGCGCTCGCGGCCGCCGTCCGCGGGCGCTTGGCAGAGCTTGCAATGGCAGAGGCGCAGTTCGAGGTCGAGCTTTCCCCACGAGCGGACGGCTGCGGCCCGCGGGGGGCGGATACGGTGCAGCTCTCGATCGCGCCCAATGCCGGCGTTCGCGCAGGTCCGCTGCGCGAGATCGCTTCCGGCGGGGAGCTCTCGCGCGTGATGCTGGCGCTACTCAGCGTGGCCCACGGCGAGCGCACCAAGGGCGAGCGCACCGAGCAGGAGCGCGCACACACGCCGCTGCTGGTGTTCGACGAGATCGACGCGGGCATCGGCGGTCACACGGCGCGGGCGGTGGGTACGCACCTCGAGCAGCTCTCGACCGGCCGGCAGGTCCTCTGCATCACCCACCTGCCCCAGGTTGCCGCGCTGGCGGCGCGGCACTTCACGATCGCCAAGGATCCGGCCGCGGTTCCAGCCAGGACCACGGTGACGGCGCTGCAAGGCGAGACGGTGGTCGGCGAGCTCGTGCGTATGCTGGGGGCAGGGGAGGGCGACAGCGCTGCCGGTCAGCACGCCCGCCAGCTGTTGCGGGCAGCGGGAGCATCGGGGTGCCCCGGTGTCAGTCGCCGGGCAGCGTGAGCGTCCGGGCACCCCGGTAGGTTGAGAGCTGTCGGTAAGCTAACTTCAGAGCTTCAAAAGGATCGATCGATGCCCCAGGCCGAAACGCGCTTCATCTTCATCACCGGCGGGGTCGTCTCTTCGCTGGGCAAGGGGATCGCCTCGGCGTCGATCGGGCGGCTGCTGGTCGCTCGCGGGCTGGATGTCCAGCTACAGAAGTTTGATCCATACATCAACGTCGATCCGGGCACGATGTCTCCGTATCAGCACGGAGAGGTGTTCGTGACCGAGGATGGCGCCGAGACCGACCTCGACCTCGGTCACTACGAACGCTTCACCGATGCCAACACCAATCGGGCGTCGAACGTGACGGCGGGCGGAATCTACAACTCGGTCATCCGCCGCGAGCGCCGGGGCGACTATCTCGGCGCGACAGTTCAGGTCGTACCCCACATCACCGACGAGATCAAGCAGCGGATCCGGCTGATGGCCGACTCCAGCGAGGTCGACTTCGTGATCACCGAGATCGGTGGCACCGTCGGCGACATCGAGTCGCTGCCCTTCCTGGAGGCGATCCGGCAGTTCCCCGTCGACGTGGGGCGCAAGCGGTGCATGTTCATCCACCTCACGCTGGTGCCCTACATCGGGCACGCAGGTGAGCTCAAGACCAAGCCGACCCAGCACTCGGTCAACGAGCTGCGACGGATCGGGATCGCCCCGGACATGGTCGTGTGCCGCTCGGAGTCCGTCCTGTCCTCCGATATCCGGCGCAAGATCGCCCTGTTTGCAAGCCTGCCGGTGGAGGCGGTCGTCTCCGCCCACGATGTCCCGGACGTCTACCAGGTCCCCCTGGTCTTCCGCGCCGAAGGCGTCGACGACTTCATTCTCCGGGAGCACTTCGGGCTGCAGGCGAAAGCGCCCGATCTCGACCGGTGGGAGGCGATCACGCGGCGGGCAAGCGAGGCCCCGCGGGAGGTGCGGATCGCGCTCGTGGGCAAGTACGTCCAGCTCGCCGATGCGTACCTGTCGGTGGTGGAGGCCCTCAAGCACGCCGCGGTCCATCATGGCTGCAGGGTGCAGGTCGACTGGGTGGACTCCGAGGCTGTCTCCGCGCACGAGGTCGCGACGAGGCTCGAACGCGCTAGCGGAATCTTGATCCCGGGGGGGTTCGGCGGGCGTGGCATCGAAGGCAAGATCCGGGCCGTACAGATCGCGCGGGAGCGCAAGATCCCGTACCTGGGAATCTGCTTGGGGATGCAGGTCGCGGTATGCGAGCTCGCGCGTCACCTCGGGGGCATGGAGGGGGCGAACTCGACCGAGTTTGACCTCGAGACGCCGTTCCCGGTAATCGACCTGCTGCCCGAGCAGAAGGAGGTCTCCGAGAAGGGTGGCACGATGCGCCTGGGAGCCGGCCCCGTCAAGCTGCACGATGGCACGCGCATACGCGAGTGCTATGGCGAGCCTGTGGTCTACGAGCGTCACCGTCATCGCTACGAGGTCAACAACCACCTGCGCCGCCGGCTGGAGTCCGCTGGGTTGATCTACTCGGGCACCTCTCCCGACGAGCGGCTCGTCGAGGCGATCGAGCTGCCCCCAGAGCAGCACCCGTTCTTCATCGCCTCCCAGTTCCATCCTGAGTTCAAGTCTCGTCCAGACCGTCCGTCGCCGCTGTTCAGGGGACTCGTGGGCGCGGCTCTCGCGCACGCCCACGGCGAGGGGGAGCGCGGCGCGCGCCAGGGCGAGCCCGCGCTGCAGGGCGCTCTGGAGAAGGGTGCCGCGGACGACGCCGGCGAGGCCGCGCCACTCGTCACCCGGTGAGGCGCGCCACCGACTCTGAGCGCGCGTGTCTGCACGAGACGTTCGCCACCCTGTGCCGGATCGAGAGTCCGTCCGGGGCCGAGCGCGGGTGCGCGGACTGGGTGACGGCGCAGCTTCGTAGCATCGGGCTGGGGGTGGACGAGGACGGCTGCGGGCGGCTTGCCGGCTCTGATGCCGGGAACCTGCTCGCGCGCGTGAGCGGGCGCGGCCCGGAGAGCATCCTCCTCTGCGCTCATCTGGACACGGTCCCGCTCGCGGCGCCGGTCGCGCCTGTGCTCGTGAACGGCGGCTGGGTAAACGCCAACGAGGGCATACTCGGGGCCGACAACAAGGCTGCTGTGGCGGTCGCGCTGGAGCTCGCCCGCCGGCTTACGCGCGCTCCGCAGCCGCCCGCGTGTGGGGTCGAGCTGTTGTTCACCGTCTGTGAGGAGATCGGGCTCGAGGGAGCCAAGCACTTCGACGTCCCTAGCTTGAGCAGCCGCTTCGGCTACGTCTTTGACCATGCCTCTCCGATCGGCGAGATCGTCCTTGCCTCCCCGACCCATCACCGGATCGTGGCGGACTTTCGTGGCAGAGCCGCGCACGCCGGCATTCGCCCCGAGGAGGGCCGCAGCGCGATCGTCGCAGCGGCGCGCGCGATCGCGGCGATGCCCTTGGGGCGCCTGGATCCCGAGAGCACCGCCAACCTCGGCACGATCACGGGCGGCACGAGTGCCAACGTGGTGCCAGAGCGCTGCCGGATCGAAGGGGAGGTCCGTAGCCTCGTTCAGGCGCGGGTAGAGTCGGTGGCGACCGAGATGATCGACCACCTGCAGAATGCCGCGGACGCGTCCGAGTGCGACCTCGACCTGACGGCGGAGCGGATCGTCAAGGGCTATCGAACGCGATCCAGCGCTCCAGCTGTCGCCTTCGCGGAGCAGGCGCTCCGAGCCTGCGGCTATCAGCCCAAGCACATCAATACAGGTGGCCTCTCAGATGTCAACGCGCTGCAAGCCGCCGGCTTTGAAGCCGTCAACCTCGCCGACGGGACCGAGCACAACCACGAGCCCGGCGAGCGGATCAGCATCGATGCACTCGAAGGGATGCTCGACGTCGCGATCGCACTGGTGGATGCGGCGGGGCGCGAGGGGCCGTCATGACCGAGTTCGAGCACCTTGGCCAAGAGATGAAGTGGGAGGGAGCGATCGTCAAGGTCGGCGTCGAGCGCTTCCGCTACGCCGACGGGAGTGAGGTCACCCGTGAGAAGGTGTGGCATCCGGGGGCGGTGGGCATCGTCGCACTCGACGAGACGCGGGTCTGGCTGACCCGCCAGCCGCGCGAGGCGGTTGGCCAGGGCGACTCGCTCGAGATCCCCGCGGGCAAGCTCGACGTTCCGGGTGAGGAGCCGCTCGCGTGCGCGAAGCGGGAGCTGGTTGAGGAGATCGGCAAGCAGGCCGCGCACTGGGAGCAGATCAAGTCGTTCTACACCAGCCCGGGGTTCAGCGACGAGCGGGTCTGGCTCTATCTGGCGGGCGGCCTTTCAGATGCAGCGCACTTCGCGGACGAGGAGGACCAGGAGGACGAGCGGATCGAGATCGTGCCGTGGCCGCTGCAGCGCCTCGACCAGGCGATCGAGCAGTGTGAGGACTCCAAGTCGCTGATCGCCCTGCTGTGGCTGAAGGCCGGCAGGAACGGGGACGCAGAGGCCGAATAGGTCCCCATGGCCACCGTCGAGGCGCCCTCAGCAGCGGGGCGTCTGAACGATCTCACCCTCGACTTCCTCGCCTATCTCGAGCTCGAGCGCGGCTGCTCGCGCAACACGCTCGAGGCATACCGCTCGGATCTGCAGCAGTACGGCGCGTTTCTGACCCGCCACGGCCTCGACGCGCTGGAGGTCGTGGCGGCGGACTTGGCCGCGTTCGTGTCCGAGCTGGCAGTGGGGTGGGATGGCAAGCCGCCGGTCGCGCCCGCCACGCTGCAGCGAAAGATCGCATGCCTGCGTTCGTTTCACCGCCACTTGCGCCGCGAGCAGATTCTCGACCGCGACCCGACGAATGAGCTGCGGCCCCCGCGTTCTGATGGCCGGCTGCCCAAGGTACTGAGCAGGGACGAGGTCCATGCGCTCCTGCAGCAGCCTCGCGGGTCCTCGCCAGCCGCGGTGCGCGACCGGGCGCTGCTGGAGACGATGTACGCCTGCGGACTTCGGGCTTCGGAGGCGGTCGGCTTGGAGCGTAGGGACGTGGACCTCGAGGCCGGAGTCCTACGCGCGCGCGGAAAGGGATCCAAGGAGCGCATCGTCCCGATCGGCAGCAAGGCCGTCGAGAGCCTGCGAGTCTATCTGCGCGACGCTCGGCCCGGACTCGTGGGGCTGCGCGACGAGCCCGCGGTGTTCGTCAACCTGCGGGGTACCGGTCTCACCCGGCAGGGGCTCTACAAGATCGTCCAGCGCCATGCACGGAGCGCCGGGCTGGAGCGGCGGATGAGCCCCCATACGCTGCGCCACACGTTCGCCACCCATCTGCTCGCCGGAGGGTGCGACCTTCGCTCGCTGCAGGAGATGCTTGGCCACGCGGATGTCGGCACCACCCAGATCTATACGCACCTGTCATCCGACCGCCTGCGCGAGGTCTACTTCGACGCACATCCGCGCGCTCAGATCGGGCGCGGCTGACCGGGATCGCTCACGCCTGCACCGATCGGGCAACTCGGCGGCGTTCGGGTCTCCGCGCCCGGCTGCCCCGGTGGCGCAGATCATTCCCGGCCACCTGGCAGAATCGCCCAGTGCCTTCTCGCGTCGCCATCACGCGCCCATTCCCTTCTCGCGTCGCCATCGCGCCTGCGGCGCCTCGTCGCGCCACCGCAGCGCTCACGCTCACGCTCACGCTCGCGCTGCTTGCCGGCTGCGGGAACTCACGTACGCCGCTCGTTGTCGACACCCGTGCCGCCAAGCCGGACGGCCTTCGGACCTTGAGCTATCCCGCGGCGGGGATCAGCTTCAGAGCGCCGCGCGATTGGAGGGCGGTGCCCGAGTACTCGCCCATGGTGGCGGTGCTGTCCTCCGGAGCCGCGGTGATCGCGCTGTGGCGCTACCCGAGAGCCCAACCGCCACCCGCTGGGGCCCCGGCATTGTCGCAGGCACGGGTTAGCCTGATCGGCGCGGCGCGCGCGCGCGACCGGGGACTGGAGGTGATCAGGTCCGGCCTATCGACCGTCGACGGCAATCGCGCGATCGAGCTCGATGCGATCGAGCGGATCGACGGTAAGCTGCGCCGGGTGCGCTCGACGCACGTGTTCGTGTCCGGTGCCGAGATCGTGCTGGAGGAGTACGCACCGCCCGCCGGCTTCCACGCGGTCGACCACGCGGTGTTCTCACCGCTGAGGCGTTCGCTGGCGCTGTTCGGAGCGCCCACGCCATGAGCCGGGCGTTCGTGGACCTGGGCGCGAGCGTCCTTCGATGGCTTACGGACCGGCACGCGAGTGATCTGGCCGTCGAGCCGTTCGCGTAGGAGCGCTCGCGGATGCCTGAGCTGCCCGAGGTCGAGACGATCCGCCGGCAGCTCGCGCCGTACTTGGAGGGCGCCGCGATTACCGGGATCGAGATCCTCGACCCCCGCTGGTGCGCTCCCACGCCTCCCGCGCTCCTGGAAGCCGAGCTGCGGGGCGCGGTCGTGGAGCGGGTGACGCGCGCCGGCAAGTACCTCCTCTGCGCCTGCTCTGAGCACCGTCACCTGCTCATGCACCTACGAATGACCGGAGCATTGCTGCTTGACCCAGAGCGCGAGCCCGCTCACACGCGCGTGCGCTTCGAGCTCGACGGCACTCACCGGATGCTGTTCGTAGATCCGCGACGGTTCGGAACAGGTCACCTGCTCCATGGCGAAGCTGCCCGCGCTGCCTATCTGGCGGCGCGGCTCGGAGCTGAGCCCTTCACGGCGCAGTTCACCACCGACTACCTGCGTCAGATAGCGCGCGGCAAGCGCGCGCCGGTAAAGACGTTCCTGCTCGACCAGCGCCGGATTGCGGGGATTGGCAACATCTACGCCGACGAGGCCCTGTTCAGGGCGGGGATCCATCCGCTACGGGCCGCGGGTGCTCTAAGCGGCCCTCAGCTCGCCCGCCTGCGCGACGCGATCGAGGAGACGCTGCTGGCTGGCATCGAGGCCAAAGGCGCGACGATCGACGACTTTCGCCACATCGACGGGGCGCGGGGATCGTTTCAGGATCGCTTTCTCGTTCATCGCCGGGAAGGACAGCCGTGCTCCGCCTGCGGGCGCCCGGTCAAGAAGCTCGTGGTGGGGGGGCGTGGCACCTACGTCTGCGAGCGCTGTCAGCCCAGGCCGCGCGCGCGACGGATTGTCGATTGAGAGTTGGTGCGCAGCCAAGCCGGCGCGCGTCGCCCTACGCCGCGAGCAGCTCGCGCAGGCGACCTTCACGGTCGGCGGACGCCAGCTCGTCAAACCCACCGAGTGTCTGCCCCGCGATCACGATCTGCGGGAAGGTGAACATTCCGGTATTGCTCGCGAGCGCGTCGCGACCCTCCGGGTCCCTCGCCAAGTCGATCTCTTCATAATCGATGCCGCGACGCTGCAGCAGTGCCTTGGCAGCCGTGCACCGCGGGCAGCGCTCGGTGGTGTAAAGGGTGACTGATCTCATTACTTCACAAAGGATAGCACCCTATCCGCCCCCAGCGCGCCCACGCGGGGCGCGCGCAAACGGCTTCCCTCGCCCATCGTGCCAGCACCGCTGAAGACCGAGGCCATCGTGCTGCGCTCCATTCGCTACGGCGAGGCGGACCGCATCCTGCATCTCTACACACCCGGCCACGGCCGCATGGGAGCGATCGCCAAGGGCGCGCGGCGTGCGCGCAGCCGGTTCGGCGCGCGCCTGGAGCCGTTCTTTCACGTTCGCGCCGTCCTCCACGAGGGGCGAGGAGACCTGTTCACGGTCACCAGCGTGGAGACCGTCGCAGTTCACGCCGGACTCCGTGACCACGCCGCGACGATTGACGCAGCAGCACGCGCATGCGACGCCGTGGCACGCATGTTCGAGACTCCCGATCCACATCCTGAGGTTTTTCGCCTGCTCGCAAACGAGCTCGCGCTGCTGAGCTGCGACGTGGCTCATGCCCGTCCTGCGAACGGCTTGGCGTTTCGCCTCAAGCTGCTGCTCGCCGCGGGGATCGTGCCGGTGCTCGCAGCCTGCGCGACGTGCAGCGAGTCCGAGCACCTCCACGGCTTCTCGGCCGCCGCCGGCGGCGTGGTGTGCAGCTCGTGTGAGGCTGGAGCGTTCGCGCTGGACGAGGAGTCCTACCGGTTTCTCGTCGCCGCGCTCGGCCGGCCACTCGCACAAGCACCCCAAGCATCCGATCGCGCGCTCCGCCAGGCCGAGCGCGCGATCGGCGAGACGGCCGCGCACCATGCACAGGTCAAGCTGAGGCCGTTGCTGCGGGGAGCATAGGCTGCCCCGTAATCGACGTCAGCCGCTCGCTGGCGACCCGGACCGCCTCCTCGTTGCAGTCGATGAGGACATAGTGCCGCCCGGCCTTCGCCGCCACAGCTCCCAGAGTTCCGCTGCCGGCGAAGAAGTCGAGGCACCAGTCGCCCGGCCGTGTCGACGCAAGGACCATGCGACGCACGATTCCCTCAGGCTTTTGCGTCGGATACCCGGTCTTCTCGCGCCCGTTCGTGGGAACGATCGTGTGCCACCAGACATCGGTCGGGAGCTTTCCTCTCGCGGCCTTCTCCGTGGTAAGGAGCCCTGGAGCCATGTAGGGCTCGCGGTCCACCGCCTCGGAATCGAAGTGGTAGGAACGAATGTCCTTCACGTAGACGAGGATGGTGTCGTGCTTTGCCGGCCACCGCGCTCTCGAGCGCGCGCCGTAGTCATAGGCCCAGATGATCTCGTTCAGGAAGCTCTCGCGCCCGAACACCTCGTCGAGCAGGAGCTTGCAGTAGTGGGCCTCGTGATAGTCGATGTGAAAGTAAAGGGTTCCGCTCTGCCTCAGAAGGCGGCGAGCCTGGTGCAGCCGCGGCTCGATGAACGCCACGTATTCATCAAAGGCATCGCGGTAAGAGGACTCGGCGAGGAGCCGTGTCTTGTAGCGCTTGCCCTGAAAGCCGACGCGGTCGCCGTCCGCGTTCGGGACAGTCTGAAGAGTCTTGCGACTCTGCTCCTTCCCGGTGTTGAACGGAGGATCGATGTAGACGAGCTGAAAGCTCTCGTCTGCGAAATCGGCCAGGACCTCGAGGTTCTCGCCGAGGATGATGGCGTCATCGGTGAGGGCGTGGGTCATGGGCCCACTGTAAAGATGTGTCGGCCGGCTATCTGCCCCGCAGAGGACTAGGTGGTAGTTCTGCCACGCTCGAGCGATGACCACGACTCCCCAGCAGGAGCTCCGGAGCACGGCGAGGCGCTGCTTACGGACGCTTAGCCGCTCACTCGCCTGTCAGAATCGCTGACGTGAGCGACCAATCCCCAGCCGCCGGCCAGGAGCACCCCGCGGGACCGGTCGCCGCTGCGTTCGCCGCCCGGATCCGCGCCCGTGAGGAGCGCATTCTTTCCCCGCTGGCGACGCGGTCCTATCCCGCCGAGCGCGAGCGCGCCGAGCCCGACTGCGGGCTGCGGACGCCGTTTCAGCGCGACCGTGACCGGATCGTTCACTGCAAGGCGTTCCGGCGCCTGAGGCACAAGACGCAGGTCTTCGTCTCGCCTGCGGGAGACCACTACCGGACCCGCCTCACCCACACGCTCGAGGTCACGCAGGTCTCTCGCACGGTCGCACGGGCGCTGGCGCTGAACGAGGATCTGGTCGAGGCGATCGGGCTGGGACACGATCTGGGGCACCCGCCATTCGGCCACGTCGGCGAGGAGGCGCTCCACGCTTGCCTGGTCGAGCGCTTCGGGTCCTCGTTCATGCACAACGAGCACTCGCTGCGCGTGGTCGACGTGCTGGAGCGCGACGGCCAGGGCCTCAACCTGACCAAGGCGGTCAGGGACGGGATCATCGGACACTCGGGCCGCGCCGCGGAGCCCTCGACGCTCGAGGGCAGGATCGTACGGCTGGTGGACAGGATCGCCTACATCAACCACGACATCGACGACTCGGTCCGCGCCGGCGTGATCGCTGCCGATGATCTGCCGCCCGGCCCGATCGCGATCCTCGGGGACAGCGGACCGCACCGGATCGACGCGCTCGTGCACGACCTCGTCGAGCACTCTGAGGCAGCCGGAAAGATCGTCCAGGGCGAGGCGGTCGGCGAAGCCATGGCGCAGTTGCGCTCGTTCATGTTCGAGCGGGTGTACCTCAGGCCAGAGACCGGTCGCGAGCACGCCAAGATCGAGCTCGTCATGCGCTCGCTGTTCGATCACTACTGCGCGTATCCGCAGGAGATCCCGGAGCCGGTCCCGGAGGACGACCTCCCCCATCGGGTGACCGACTACCTCGCGGGCATGACCGACCGCTTTTGCATCCGCGCGTTTGAGGAGATGAGCGTGCCAGTCGCATTCGCGCGGTGAGGCTGTGACACCTTGCAATCCCATTTTGCATCGTGTGGTCGCCTGCGGGCGACCACGAGCTGTGGCGCCGTGAAGCCGCGCCCCGATGGCCGGGTGACACGATGACACGATGACACGATATACGGCCGACTCACGCGATCGCGTCCGCGAGGCAGTCGATATGGTTACGCTGGTCTCGGGTGCCACCGAGTTGCGGCGCACGGGCGTCAACAGCTATTTCGGCATATGCCCGTTTCACGACGAGCGGACCGGATCGTTCCATGTGCGCCCCGACGAGAAGCACTATCACTGCTTCGGCTGCCAGGCCTCTGGCGACGCGTTCGACTTCGTGATCGAAACCGAGGGCCTGGACTTCAAGGGCGCGCTCGAGTCGCTCGCGGATCGCTTCGGCGTCAAGCTCGAGACCGAAGCCGAGGACCCCGCGGCGGTCTCTCGCCGCCAGCGCCGCGAGCGATTGCAGTCGCTGCTCGGACGCGCGGCGGCTTACTACTCGCGCTACCTGTGGGACGCGCGCGAGGCAGCCGACGCCCGCGAGTACCTGCTCGGGCGCGGGCTCGCCGAGGAGACGCTGCGCGAGTTCCGCGTGGGCTATGCACCGAGTGCCTGGGACCGGATACTGCTCGCCTCGCGCAAGGCGGGCTTCGCCGACGAGGAGCTGCTGGCGGTCGGACTGGCGCAGCGCTCGCGCGCGCGCCCGGGCCAGGTGTACGACCGCTTCCGCGAGCGGATCATGTTCCCCGCCGCCGACGCCCGCGGGCGCGTGCTCGGGTTCGGGGCCCGGGCGATGCGCGAGAATCAGCCCCCCAAATATCTGAACACCTCTGACGGCGAGCTCTACCACAAGGGCAGCACGCTGTTCGGGATCGACCGCGCCCGCGCTACCGCCGCCCGCGCGGGCCGCGCGATCCTCGTCGAGGGCTACACCGACGTGCTCGCGCTCCATCAGGCCGGGATGCGCAACGCCGTCGGCATCATGGGTACGGCGCTGACCGAGGAGCAGGTCAGCGAGCTCGAGCGGATCGTCGGCGTGCTCGTGCTGTGCCTCGACGCCGACCGGGCCGGCCAGGAGGCGATGCTGCGCGCCTCCCGCCTGGCCTCCGGACGCAAGCTCCAGCTCCGGGTCGTCGCCCTGCCGCAGGGCTCTGACCCCGCCGAGCTGGTGGAGCGAGAGGGGGCGCAGGCGCTGCGCGCGCGTGTCGAGGGCTCAGTCCCCTTCGTCGTCTTTCACGTCGAGCGAGTCCTGGAGGGCGCCGACATCCGGAGCTCGGAGGGCAGAGACCGAGCCGCTTCAGAGCTGGCGCCGGTGCTGGCCGAAGTACCGGCTAGCGTCCTGCGCGAGGAGCTGCTGCGACGGGTCGCGGGCCGGCTCGATCTCTCCGAAGGGCGTCTGTCGGCCCTGGTGCGAAGCTCTGGGGGCGGGCGGCGACCCGCGACCCAGGGGTCGTCCAAGGCGCAACCCGGAGCCGCGCAAGCCCCGGTCCTCGACCACGGGCTGCGCGCCGAGCGGACCTTCCTCGTGCTGTGCGTCGCGCTGCCCGAGACGGGCAGCGCTGCTTTGGCGAGGATCGATCCGGACGAGCTGCTGACGAGCGACACGATGCGCCGCGCCGCACGGCACCTCTCGGGGCGCAGCCGTGCTCCGCTGTCTGGCCTGCCCGACGACGACGAGGAGCTGGCGCGCGTGATCGCCGATCTCGTGGCGAGGGCAGGGCAGACGCCGGACCCCAGCGCCGACCGCCTGGAGCACGCCCGGCTGGTGCTCGAGCTGGCTCGGTTGGATCGTGCGATCCGGCGGGCGCGGAGGAACGGCGCGGGGGGAGCGGGTGGAGCGGCCGGAGCAGCGCGAGCGGGTCTAGCGACGGGAGCCGAGGGAGTGGACATCGGACCTGTCGCGCGCGAGCGCGAGCAGGTTCAGGCGGCGATGCGTAGAGTGGTCTCCCGGTTGGAAGGGGCGGTCTGAGCAGGGGTTTTCTGTCCGCCGTCGGGGGCTTAACTTCCATCATCAGGAACGCACACAGAAGAGCTTCGCGTTGAGCATGGACGGCGTAGCGCGCTCGCTGGGCCGAGCGCGGATCGAAGCGCAAAAGTGCGTCCTTCTATGCTCTAATTGTCATGCTGAAGTCGAGGCGGGAATCGGATCGATTCCGGCGTAGCAGGTTCTGTGTGATCCCGGGTAGCTCAATCAGGCAGCAGCGCTCGACTGTTAATCGAGAGGTTGTGGGTTCGATTCCCACCCCGGGAGCTGTCGTTTCGCGGATCAGACAGGCGCCCGGGACCCTTCGGCGAGAGCTAGCGGGAAGCTTCCCGGACTCTCACACGATCGGTTCGCATGGCTATCGGCGATGCTGTTCCCCGAATCCTTCCGTTGCGGCGTTGGTGACGGTAGGTTGCCGTGATGGCGCGTCAGCGGTTCAGGGAAGACTTGCTGCTCGCCGCGCGCCTGGCCGCGCAGCGACTCTCGGGGACGCCGGCCGCTAGCGCGCTTGAAGCGACGCGGCATCTGCTGGCGGTTCAGGGTCAGGACCCCCGGGGCGCGCGGCTGGCTGTCCGCGCCCGCACCCTCGATGGGCACGCCTCAGACGTGGACCGGGCATTGAGCGAGGAGCGCTCGCTGGTCATCACCTGGGTCAATCGGGGGACGCTGCACCTAATCGCGGCCGAGGACGAGCCTCTCCTGCACGCGCTGACCACGCCCCAGCTACGCGCCGACAGCAACCGACGGCTCAGACAGGAGGGCGTAAGCCCGGCCGCCGTCAGCCGCGCGATCGCGGCGATCGTCAAGACCCTGGGGGCCAGCGGACCGATGACGCGCAGCGAGCTCCGAGCGGTGCTCCAGCGAGCGGACGTGCCGACCGCTGGGCAGGCGCTGGTGCACGTCCTGTTTCGCGCGACGCTCGACGGGCTCATCGTTCGCGGTCCCATGATAGGCGGTGAGCAGGCCTTCGCACTCGCGGTCGACTGGTTGGGCGAGCGCCCGAAGATCGATCGTGACAGCGGATTGGCCGAGCTCGCCCGCCGCTACCTCGCCGGACACGGGCCGGCCGAGGACCGCGATCTGGCCAAGTGGGCGAAGCTGCCGCTGCGAGATGCTCGCGCCGGACTACAGGCGATCGCGTCCGAGCTGCGTCAGCGGCCCGACGGGCTCGTCGACCTGTCTCGCGCGCAAGAGTCAATCCTGCTGCCTCCTCCGCGGCTGCTTGGGCCCTTTGATCCGGTACTGCTCGGCTGGCGTTCCCGAGATCTGCTGCTCAGAGACACCCGCGAGGTCGTCACGATCAACGGCATCTTCAGGGCGATCGCGCTCATAGAAGGACGCGCTGCCGGCACATGGACAATGCCGGGCGGCCACGTCGAGCTCAACCTATGGAACGCCCCCAACCGAGCGACAAACGCCGCCCTGAGCAACGAGGCAACCGCGGTCGAGACGTATCTCAGGGACCGCTGAGCTTCCTCTGCACTTCCCGCGCCAAGCAGCAAAGTCCTGTGAACCCCCTGAGCGCCCTCACCGCCCCCGCCACGTAACGTGCTTACCCCCGTCGCGCCAGCTCCTCTACCAACTCGGCCGCCCGCGTCGCGCCGTCGTTGACCGTCGCCCACTGCGCCAGCGCCCGGGCGCGCACGGCCAGCGAAGGCTCTGAGAGCGCCCGGCGCGCTGCCAGCCTCAGCGTGCAGGGACTCAGCAGCCGCCACGGCAGTCGCACGCCAGCGCCGGCCCAGTCTGCCCGCGCCGCGTTCTCGCCCATGTCGCCCGAGTGGGGGACGGCGAGGACCGGGCATCCCGATGCGAGCGCTCGAGCCATCGTGCCGTGACCCGCGTGGCAGATCACCAGCGCAGCACCGGGCATCGCGCGGGAGTACGAGAGCCACTCCACTAGCCGTGTGTTTGGCGCCGGCCCGACGGGGTCGGCGAACGGCTTGCGGTTGGTGCTCGCCAGGACCCGCACCGGTTCGCCCGCGAGACCGCGCAGCGACGCGCGCAGCAGCCGGTGCTCGGGGTCCTGAGCTGTGGATGGCGCGACGAGCACCAGCGGTGCCCCGCCCACGGGCGGGGGCACCGAGTCAAATGGCGGCTCCCAGATCAGCGGACCGACGACGTGCACCTCCTCGCTCCAGGAGCGCGGGTACTCTAGCTGCGGAAACGTGGCAACGATGCACAGCCGCGGGCTGATCCCGCCGTGCAGCCGGCCGGTCGGGGGCAGGCCAAGGCTCACACGTGTCTCGTTGAGCTCCGCGCGTCCGATCCGCAGCCCCCTCTGCACCGGGCGCTCCAGGGCGCGCCACAGCCAACGGCCGGCGACCGTGCGTGGCAGCCGAGCGCCGAGCGCGTACGGCGGAAGGCCGGGTGCGCCGGCGGGGTGCAGGTGCGGGATCAGGGTCGCGACGGGCACTCCCTCCAGCTCGCCGGCCAGCGCGGGGGCGAGCGTCAAGACGTCGTGGACGACGGCGTCTGGCGCGCACCGCGCCAGCGCCCGGCGTGTCTGCGCGGTGGCCAGCGCGACGGCCTCGTAGGGCTTGCGCGAGCGCTGGCGGGTGGGGAAGACGGGATGCTCGGGCGCGGGCGCGAACTGCATTCCGGCCGCCTCGACGTACGCTCTCCAGCGCGACCACGTCTCGAGCGTGACCGCGTGACCCCTGTCGGCCAGCTCTGAGCCCAGCGCGAGCATCGGGAAGGCATGACCGGGCTCGCCGAACGCGCCGAGGAAGAAGCGCAGCCGGGCGGGGCGGGCGCTCTGCGGAGTCCCGCTCGAACAGCGGGCGCTCTGCGCGGCCCCGGCCGAACAACGGGCGCTCTGCGGAGCCGCGCTCAAGCGGCCAGCTCTGCCACCGCGCGAAGCTGGGCGATCCGCTCCTCGGCCGTGAACGCCATCGGCGTGATCATCAGCGTCCCGACGCCCGCATCGCGGAACGCGGCGAGTCGATCGCGGATGGCGTCACGCGGGCCGCAGAGTGAGACCATGTCGATCAGCTCAGCGGGCAGGGCAGCGCCCGCTTCGTCCTTCTTGCCCTCCAGATACAGGTCCTGAACCTCGCGAGCGACCGCCTCGAACCCGTAGCGGCAGACGAGCTTGTTGTAGAAGTTCTGCTCACGCGAGCCCATGCCGCCGATGTACAAGGCGAGCACGGGGCGCATCAGGTTCCGGGCAAGGTCGCGGTCCTCGTGAACGTAGGCGTTGACCGTGGGCGCGATCTCGAACCGCTCGAGCGATCGTCCCGATCGGGCGGCGCCCTGCTCGAGCAAGGCACGCAGCTCCCCGACGTGCTCGGGCGAGAAGAAGGTGGGAATCCAGCCGTCCGCGACCTCACCCGCGAGCGCGGTGCTCCTCGGCCCGATCGCGGCCAGGTAGATCGGGATCAGCCTCTCCTGCGCAGGTGCGATCGTCAGCTTCAGCGCCTTGCCCGGCCCGTCGGGGAGCGGGAGCTCGATCGTCTCGCCCCGGTACTCGAGCCGCTCCCGGGATAGCGCTTTACGCACGACCTCGACGTACTCGCGGGTGCGCTGCAACTGACGCGCGAATCGCTGGCCGTGCCAACCCTCGGCGACCTGCGGCCCCGAAGAGCCCAATCCCAGAACCATCCGCCCGTTTGAAAGCGAGTCGATCGTCGCAGCCGTCATCGCGGTCATCGCTGCGCTGCGGCCCGGGATCTGGAATATCGCCGAGCCGAGCTTGATCGTGCTCGTCCCGGCCGCCAGCCACGCGAGCAGCGTCGCGGCGTCCGATCCGTACGCCTCCGCGGCCCAGACGGAGTCGTAACCGAGACGCTCGGTTTCCTGTACGACCCGGAGATGATCTTGCGGCCCCATGCCCAGGCCCAGGTAGCCGATGTGCAGCCCGAGCTTCACTTGCAAGTTTCCATTCGTGAAAGGAGATCGCTGGCGGGGCTCGACGGGCGTCCGTTACAGTCGGGTCCGGCTGGCCCCTTCGAACTGGCGGTGAACCTTATGCGAACAAGATGCTCAGCGACGATCAGCGACCTGCGCCAGGCGATCGACAGCCTGCCGAGAAAGACGCGCGTGGCGATGCTCGAGGGTGTTCGCGCCAACGAGATCATCGTCGGCTCGTACGCCGCCGACGATGGAGGCATATGCCCGATGCTCGCCGCCCACCGGGAGGGTGCTCGCACCAGGTTCTCCTCCTTTGCTGACGCTTGGGACGGCTTTGCCTTCCGTGGCACGCGCCAGAACAAGTCCCGCCGTGCGAGCGAGCGTGAGCTGCTGATCCTGACGACGCACCTGGAGGCCAGCTTGCTAGAGGAGCAAGAGGGCCCGCCGCCCGATCTCATTGCGGCGATGGCGGACCACCGCGACCTCGTCGCGCAGCACGACCTACTGGGCGCGATGGAAGAGCACCGCGCGCTCCGAGAGGATCGCGAGCAGCGCGAGCTCGTGGAGCAGGAAGAGCTCTTGGCCCAGCATGAGCTCGAGGAGCAGCGTGAGCTCGTGGCCGAGCGCGAGCTCCTGGAGCAGCGCGAGCTGGCGACCCAGCGTGAGATCCTCGCCCAGCAGCGCAAAGCAACGTCCCCGCGCCAGCGGATCGCAGCGCCGCCCGCGAAGACCGCAGGGCCGCGCGAGCAGACCGCACGGCCGCGCCAGCCGCCGGCTGCGCCGCGGGTCCGGTCCGGCGAGCCGGATCGCAGCGCCGAGCTCCGCGAGCAAGAAGGCTGGGCCTGGATGCGTCCGTTCCGCCGCTACGACGAGTACGAGCGGGCGCTCGCACTGGTGCGCTCAGCGGACGACGCCCTGGGCGAGGACTGCGAACGCGAGCGCGAGCTCGTCGGCTGAGCGTTTTTCTCATCGGCTGTAGGCCCGCGGGCTTACAGCCGGTAACGCGGTGGCCCTGCCCTCTAGCCGCAGCGGTTGTGGGCGCGTCCCTACAGCTCGCGACGGCGGTGGGGCCGCCCCTACAGCACCGCGCCCACGCGTTGAAAGACAATCTCCGGTATCACGCAAGCCGGGGAGACCCGCAACAGCATCCTCACCGCCTCGGCGATATCGGCAGGCTGGATCATCTCGTCAGCCGGAACCCTCTGCTTGACGAAGCCCGTCATCGCGGTATCGACGAATCCGGGACACAGCGCGCAGGACTTGACTCCATACGAGGCGAGCTCCTTGTTCATCGCCTCCGTGAAGCCGACGACGCCGTGCTTGGTCGCCGAGTAGACCGACAGCCACGGCTGACCCTGCCCCGATCTGCCCGCGATCGACGCGGTGTTGACCACCAGCGCGTTGCGATGCTCGGCGCCGGCCGCCTTCAGCATCTCCGCGCACTGACGGTAGAGGAGCACCATCGAACGGAGGTTGACCGAGATTTGGAGGTCGAGGTGCTTGGTCTCGATCTCCTGCAGCGGTGCTCCGATGCCGATGCCCGCGTTGTTGACCAGCACGTCGAGGCGCTTGAACTTGTCTTGGTGGATGGCGACCACACTCGCCACGGTCTCCTCCGAGCCGATGTCGCCCGCAAGGTGCTGAACGTCGCATCCCGCGCCAGCGAGCTCGGTGGCCGCCGCCTGCAGCTTCTCGGGGCGCCGCGCGGTCAGGGTGATGCCGTAGCCCTCCTCGCCGAGCATTCGTGCGAGCGCGAGCCCGATTCCACTCGATCCGCCGGTCACGATCGCCGCCTTGTCCGCCACGTCAGGGCCCCCAGTTCTCGCCTCGAAGGTTTTGCGGCAGTATGTGGCATGTGAAGCTCGTGATCGGGATCGTCCGTCCGGAAAAGGCGAACGACGTCCTGGAAGCCCTCTACCGCGCTGAGGTACGCGGGGTTTCGATCAGCCGCGTCCAGGGCCATGGCGGCGAGCTCGACCGGGTCGAGACCTACCGCGGGACGACCGTGAAGATGGGGCTCTCCGAGAAGGTCCGCTTCGAAGTCGCGGTGTCCGACCCGTTCGTGCAGCCGACGATCGACGCGCTATGCACGGCTGCGCGCACCGGTGAGGTGGGGGACGGCAAGATCTTCGTCGTCCCACTCGAACGGGCGGTGCGAATCCGTACCGGCGAGACCGACAGCAGTGCCGTGACGCCCGAAGCGGCGTGATGGCTGCTGCGGTCGTGGCCCTCCCGGGCCACGTGGGCGCCTTCCCGAGCCACGTGAGCGCAGGCGACACAGCCTGGATGCTGGTCGCGACGGCGCTGGTGCTGATGATGACGCCTGCACTGGGGCTCTTCTACAGCGGCTTGGTGCGCGCGAAGAACACGCTCAACACGTTCATGATGAGCATCGGCGCGCTTGGAGTGGTCACCGTCACCTGGGCGCTGGTCGGATACTCGCTCGCGTTCGACAAGGGCGACGGGTTCATCGGCGGCTTGCAGTACGTCCTGCTGCGCGGGGTGACCTTTGCGCCGCGGACGGGGACTGCGATCCCGCACCTCCTGTTCATGGCCTTCGAGGCGACGTTCTGCATCGTCACCGCGGCGCTGGTATCAGGCGCCGTCGTGGAGCGGATGCGGTTCGCGCCGTTCCTGATCTTCATGGTGCTCTGGTCGGTGCTCGTCTACGCGGTGCTGGCACACTGGGTCTTCGGCGGCGGCTGGCTGCAGCGCCACGGGACCCTCGACTTCGCCGGCGGGGTGCCGGTCGAGATGGGATCGGGCTTCTCGGCGTTCGCCGCGGCGACCGTCGTCGGAGCGCGCAAGGACTATGGCCGCCAAGCCATGCTGCCCCACAACGCCGTGTACGCGTTGCTCGGCGCCAGCCTGCTCTGGTTCGGCTGGTTCGGCTTCAACGGCGGCAGTGGCTACTCGACGGGGCACCCCAGCGTGCTCGCCTTCACGAACACGCTGCTGACGCCCGCGTGCACGCTTGTCGTCTGGTTCCTGATCGACCTGCTGCGGGGGGGCCGGGTGACTGCGATCGGCGCGGCGACGGCGATCATCGTCGGGTGCGTCGGCATCACTCCGGCGGCGGGATACGTCAGCCCCACGTGGGCGATGCTGCTCGGCGCGATCGCGGCGCTGCCGAGCTACGCGTTCATCGTCTGGAGGCCACGGACGCGCCTGGACGAGACGCTCGACGTGCTCGCTGCCCACGGCCTGGCCGGGCTGACCGGCATCCTCTTCATCGGCTTCTTTGCACAGCGCTCGTGGAACGGCGTCGCCAACGGCCTCGCCTTCGGGCACGCGGGACAACTCGGTTGGCAGGCGGTGGCGGCGGTGGCGGCCCCCGCATACGCGTTTGGCGCTACGTACGTGATCCTGCGCGTGCTCGGTCTCTTCATGGCGCTGCGGGTGACAGAGCGGGAGGAGGCGATTGGGATGGACGTCATCCAGCACGGCGAGGAGGCGTACTCGAGCGGCGAGGGCGCGGTCCTGCTGGCACCCGAGTCCGGGCGCGAGGCCGGCTCCACGAGCGCGGAGCCGTGACGGCCCCAGCGCGGGACAGGCGCCGTGACCGGCGCCGGCGGATGCTTGGGCGCCCTCAGACCATTGGCGGGCCACCAGGCCCTGAAGGAGCCGGCTGGGCTGGGGGCTGAGGTTCGCGCTTACCGTCGCCGGGGTCGTTGGGTGCGCGGATCCACTGGGTGATGCGCCCGTTGACGATCACGAAGTTCGTCCGTGCGAGCTGGCCGACGCCGGAGCCGCAGCCGGCGCCGATGCCCGGCCGCTGGGTCAGGCGGAACAGAGCGTTGATGTAGCGCCCCCGCTGATCGGCCGAGACGAACTCAGCGCCGCAGGACAGCGTTGCGTCGGCCGCCTCGGCATCGTGCAAAGTGTGGATCGCGATCACAGGGTCCCCTCCATCAGGGCCGGCCCCGTTGATGAACTCGCTCGGAAGCGCGAAGTACGCAGCCGCCCCGCGAGCGTTGCCGCTCAGCAGCGCGTTCGACCATCCGCGGATCACCCTCACGCCAGCGGGATTGGCCGGGACGCCGGTCGGGGCTGGTGCGGGGATCGCCTGCGAGCCCGGGTCCGAGCCCGAGCCCGAGCCCGAACCCGAGCCCGACCCGGGGCCGGGGAGTGGGGTGCCGGCGGGTGGGGTAACCGATCCCCCGTGCCCCGGGGCGGGCACCGCTCGCGGACCCGCGCTCGCGGGCGTACTGGTGGTGGCGCCCGACCCGCAACCGGCAGCAAGCATTGCCGCGGCAGCCGCAGTCACCAGCAGCTTCGCGCGGCGGGCCCTCATCGTCCAGATCATCGCATGTAGCAAGCCCCGGCACCGCGCCCAGGCCCGGGCGAAACCGACTCGCTCAAACCCGGATCACGCCGAGCACCTCGTCGCGCCGGCGCTCCATGTCCTCGCGCGAGCGCATCGACTCCAGGCACAGGCGCAGCAGCGGCTCGGTGTTCGACGATCGCACATTGAAGTGCCAGTCGTCATAGTCGACCGAAACGCCGTCGAGCCGGTGCTGGCGCGCGTCGCCGTAGCGCGATGACAGTTCGGAGAGCTTGGCATCGGGATCGGCGACCTCAGAGTTGATTTCCCCCGAGATGAAGTAGCGCGACCGGTACTGCGCCAGCAGCTCGGACATGCGCATCCCTCGCACGCTGAGCAGCTCGAGCATCAGCAGTGCCGGGAGCGTCCCTGAGTCCGCGCAGTAGAAGTCGCGGAAGTAGTAGTGCCCCGACACCTCGCCGCCGAAGATCGCGCCCTCCTCACGCATCCGGGTCTTGAAGAAGGCATGGCCGACGCGGTTCATCAGCGCCCGACCGCCCGCGCGCTGCACCGTGTCCGCCACAGCGCGGCTGGCGCGGACGTCGTAGAGGACGGTGGCGCCAGGATCCTTTGCCAGCAGCGAGTCGGCGAGCAGCGCGGTAACAAAGTCGCCGTCCACGAATGTGCCCTGTTCGTCGATGAAGAAGCAGCGGTCGGCGTCCCCGTCCCAGGCAATCCCGAGATCTGCCTTCTTGTCAAGCACCTCGCCCATGATGAACTCCCTATTTTCCGTCAGCAGCGGGTTTGGCTCGTGTCCGGGGAGGTTGCCGTCGGGCTCCCAGTAGGCCTCGATCAGGTCGAGCTTAAGGCTCCGCAGCAGCGGCCCGACCATCGGTCCGGCCATCCCGTTGCCGCCATCCACCACCACCCGCAGTGGCTTCACCGCGCCGGCATCGATGAACTCGATCGCGGCGCGGTGGAACTCCTCGTAGAGCGAGACCTCCACCACCGACCCGCCGCCCGGGGCTTGCCCGAGCCCCGCGTCGAGCGTGGCCTTGACGTCGCCGATGCCGGCCTCGCCCGAGAGCGCGATTGCACCCCGCTTGACGAGCTTGGCCCCGGTATAGGCCTTCGGGTTGTGCGAGGCCGTGCACATCAGCCCACCGTCCAGTTCGCGGGACCCGACGAGGTAATAGAGCATCTCGGTCGCGATCTGGCCTGCGTCGTGCACCGTCGCACCCTCGCTGCACATCCCGCGGCGGTAGCTGGCCGCGAGCTCGGGAGCGCTCGAGCGCATGTCGCGTCCGAGCCCGAGTGCCAGCTCGGAGCTCGGCTTACCCTCCAGCTCGGCGATCACGCGGGTGAACGCCCGGCCGATCAGCTCCGCACCGGCGGCGTCGATCTCAGTTCCGTAGAGCCCCCGGATGTCGTAGGCCTTGAAGATCTCGGCGCTCATGCTCGCGGTCATGGGTGGCGGATGCTACCCGGGGCCGGCCAGCGGGCCGGCCCCAAAGGAGTGCGTCACTCGGAGCTGCTCGTGCAGTCCCCGCTGATCGGCTGCGCGTGCGGCTCGCGGAACAGCCAGCGCTCGCGCACCCAGTCGGGTGAGAAGCCGGGGTTCAGAGCGCGCAAGCCGGGCTCATACCCGGTCAGCAGCTCGTCCGCGCCAAGCTCCAGCAGATGATCGTCGGGCGCGACGTAGTTGGCGACATAAGCGAATCGCCGCCCGTTGTATCGCTCGGGCTCGATGAAGTTGGTGTGCTCGACCAGGCCGCAGAAGGGGAGCCCGGGGTCAATCGCGTTGGTCCAGTAGAACGGAGTCAGCGGCTGCCCGAGCTCGAGCACGAGACAGAGTGCGGTGTGGTACTCGCTATGAAGGCGATCCAGGCGCGGATCGCGATGCCGAACGCCAGCAGGCCGCAGAGGACCGCGAGGTGCAGGGGACTGAGCCCTGTCCGTCGCCACGCGGGGCGTACGGCCGGTCCCCTTCGCGGCGGCGCTGCTGGTTGCCTTACCAGGGCGCTCACTGTCGCCGCAGCGTAGAGCAAGCCCAGCGGCGCGTGCAGGATAATCTGGCGTCGTGAACCTCAGCCTATCCGCCGCCGTGCGTCGCGTGAACCCGAGCGTCGCGTGAACCCGAGCGTCGCGATCCTCTGTGGCGGGCGCGGTACCCGCTTGCAGGAGCACGCGCAGTCGATCCCCAAGCCGCTGGTCGAGATCGGGGGCCGACCGATCGTGTGGCACGTGATCCAGATCTATCTCGCACAGGGCTTCCGGCGCGTGCTGCTCTTGACCGGGCACAGGGGAGAGCAGATCGAGGCGTTCGCACAGTCCCAGGTCTGGCCGGAGGGGACCGAGGTCCGCTGCGTGGCGACGGGTGCGGACACCCCGACCGGCGGCCGCCTCTACCTCGCCGCCCGGGCGCTGGCGGGCGGCCTTTTCTGCGCGACCTACGCCGACGGGGTCGCCGACATCGATCTCGGTGCATTGCTGGCCTATCACCGCGCCCAGGGGGCAACCGCAACGATGACCGTCGTGCGCCCCGAGCTCCAGTTCGGCGTCGCCGAGCTGACCGGCGACGGAGTCGTGCGCGGCTTTATCGAGAAGCCGCGCAGCGAGCATTGGGTGAACGGCGGCTTCTTCTGCTTCGAGCCTTCCGTACTGGATGTGCTCGAGCCTGGGAGCGTGCTCGAGCGCGCGCCGCTGGAGCGCCTCGCGGCACGGGGCGAGTTGCGGGCCTTCCGCCACGAGGGCTTCTGGGACTGCATGGACACCTACAAGGACGCAGTAGTGCTCAACGACCTATGGGCGCAGGGCGCCGCACCGTGGAAGCTCTGGAGCTAGCCGGGCATCCGGAGCTCGCGGGGCGATCGGTCCTCGTGACCGGTGCTTACGGGCTGCTGGGCTCGTGGCTGGTCAAGGCCCTGCTTCAGGGGGGAGCCCGGGTGATCGCCCTTCGCCGCGACGAACCAGCGATCTCGGCGCTTTCGCTGCTGGGGCTCGAGGCCCGGGTAGACGTCGTGCACGGCGACATCTGCAGCGAGGGTCTCGTCGCCAGGGCCCTGAACGAGTATGAGGTCGACAGCGTCTTTCACCTCGCCGCCCAGACGCTCGTCGGGACCGCCAGTCGCGCGCCACTGTCGACCTTCGAGACCAATATTCGCGGCACCTGGCTGGTCCTCGAGGCCTGCCGCCAGCACCGCGTGCAGCGCGTCGTCGTGGCCTCCTCGGACAAGGCCTACGGGCGTCAGGCCGAGCTGCCCTATCGCGAGGAGCAGCCGCTGGCGCCCACCTATCCCTACGACGTCTCAAAGGCAGCGGCGGACCTGCTCGCGCGCTCTTACTGGCACACCTTCTCGCTGCCTGTTGCCGTGACTCGCTTTGCCAACCTGTACGGCGGCGGGGACACCAACCGCTCGCGCCTGGTTCCAGAGGCTGTTTGCGCCGCGCTCGCCGGCGCGGCGCCGATCGTGCGCTCGGATGGGTCGCCCGAGCGCGACTTCTTGTACGTCGAAGACGCCGTCGCAGCCTATCTCGCGATCTGGGCGGCCCTGGGCGAGGATGAGGGGCGCGGCGAGGCATTCAACGCCGGTGGCGGTGCCTCCTATAGCGTGCGCGAGGTAGTCTCGCTGATCTGCCACCTCGCGGGCAGCGAAGTTGAGCCCGAGATCCGCGGTCGAGGATTGCCCCACGCAGAGATCGACCGCCAATGGGTGGACGCCACCAAGCTGCGCGCGCTGACCGGCTGGGAGCCGGCGGTCACGCTCGAGGAAGGGCTGCGCCGGACGATCGAGTTCTACCGCGAGCATCCGGCGGCAATGCCGGCGAGGTGAGCGTTGCTCTAGCGGGCCGACTCGGCGTCGCTGTGGCGCACCGCGGAGGCAGCGTCCTTGAAGTCTGGCTCCGCGCCCTGGGGCAGGTCGGGGCCGCCGTCGGAGGTGGCGTCGGCCTCGTCGCCGGCGCTGCGGTCGACGCCGCCGTCGGTCGCCGGCTCCTGGGAGCCGGTGCTCGTCCCGAGGACCGAGCTGCGCAGCTGCGGGTCTGGCGCCAGCATCTCGCGCGGCGCGTCGGAGCCCCCGAGCTCGGCGGGAACTACTCCTTCGTCCGCGGATTGGGCCCACTGACCTTTCTGACGGGCCTCCGCGTCATCCGGTGTGGCGCCGCCGCGCTGCTCGGTCGGCTTGATGGCCCCCTGCTGCTGGTCGCTGTCACCCATGGATTCCTCCTGATGTCGAAGTGGGAGAGTGCAAAGGCTAGCTCAGGTGCACCCGGCCATCTAGACTCCCGTTCGTGTCCGGGCACTCCAAATGGCATTCGATCAAGCACAAGAAGGCGGTCGTGGATGCACGCCGCGGCCAGCAGTTCACCAAGCTCGCGCGAGCGATCAGCGTGGCGGCGCGTGAGGGCAGCGCTGACCCCGATGGCAATCCCCCTCTAGCGCTGGCCGTGCAGAAGGCCAAGGACGCGTCGATGCCAAAGGACAACATCGAGCGCGCGATCGCCAAGGGCACCGGCGAAGGCGCCGACGCCGCCCAGATCGAGACCGTGCTCTACGAGGGATACGGCCCGGGCGGCGTGGCGCTCCTGATCGAGGCGTTGACCGACAATCGCAACCGCACCGGTGCCGATGTCCGTCACGCGCTCTCAAAGCACGGTGGCAGCCTCGGCGAGCCAGGCTCGGTCTCTTACCTGTTCGACAAGCGTGGCGTGATCATGGTCGATGCCAACCGCTACGGCGAGGATGACCTGATCGGCGCGATCGATGCCGGGGCGCAGGACATCGCGCTCGACGAGGACGTGTTCGAGGTGATCGCGCAGCCCGGGAGCATCGGGTCCGTGCGCGAGGCGCTCGAGCAGGCCGGCGTCGAGATCGAGAGCGCCGACGTCACGCAGCTTCCGAAGCTGCGCGTCCCGGTGGGGGAGGCCGACGCCGCCAAGCTGATGAGGTTGATCGACGCACTCGAGGAGTCCGACGACGTCGGCGCGGTGCATGCGAACTTCGACGTCGACGCGGCGGTGCTCGAGCGGATCGCCGGCTGACCGGGCTTGGGTGCCCCGGCCTACGGCGGGCCGGGCTGCGCCGCGGTGTCCGGGGCGCAGCGGCGGCGGCCGGCTGGCGGCTGGGCCGGCGCCTGCGGCGCAGTGTCGCTACCCTCCCGCCCTTGCTCAAGCCAATCTTCTCGCCCATGCTCAAGCGAATCGCTCTCACTTCGGTTTTCGGCGCGCTCACCCTCGCGCTGGCCGCCTGCGGCAGCTCGACGGCGCCCGGGGTTCAGCTTGCGCCAGCGGCTGGACCGACCCAGCCCGCGCCGGTTGCGAGCGCGCCCCCGGCTCCCACGACTCCCACCACGCCGGCGGCGAAGGCGCCCCCATCACCCAAGGTGCCCCCGGCGCTCGCCAAGAAGCCGGTCGTCAAGGTGCCGAGCGGCGCGGCGCCCAAGCAGCTCGTGGTCAAGGACCTCATCAAGGGGAGCGGCGCGGTGGCCAAGGCGGGTAGCTCGCTGACCGTCAACTACGTCGGCGTGCTCGACAAGGGCGGCCAGGAATTCGACTCCTCCTACTCGCATGGCCAGCCGTTCGGGCCCTTCAAGCTCGGCCAGGGCATGGTGATCCCGGGCTGGGACAAGGGCCTGGTGGGAATGAACGTGGGTAGCCGCCGGGAGCTCATCATTCCTTCGAGCCTCGCTTACGGCAAGGCCGGGCGACCGCCGAAGATCCCACCCAATGCGGCGCTCGTCTTCGTGATCGATCTGCTGGCCGCCTCGTAGCTTCCTAGTTTTCACAGCCGGCTCGCGACCGCCGCTCCCCGTCGTCGCCCTTGCGGACACAGACTCGGTTCCGGTGCAACCAACCGACCCGAATCCCGAATCCCAAGCTCACATGCTCTCGATCCTGATGCCCGTCTACAACGAGCGTGAGCGCGTGCAGCGTGCTGTCGCCGAGGTGCTCGGGACCGAGCTGCCGACTGACTTCGAGTTGATCGTGGTCGACGACGGCTCGACCGACGGAACCGGCGAGATCCTGCGAAGCGGTAGTTGGGATCGGCGCGTGCGCCTGTTCGAGCACGCCGAGAACCGGGGCAAGGGCGCCGCGATTCAGACCGCGCTCCAGAACGCGCAGGGCGAGTACGCGGCGATCTTCGATGCCGACCTCGAATACGACGCCGCCGACCTTGGACTGCTGACGGCGCCGCTGCTGGACGGCCGCGCGAACGCGTGCTTCGGGGTGCGGGTCTTCGACGGCTACACCAGCCACTCGTTCTTGTTCGTGCTCGGTAACAAGGGCGTGACGCTGGCGTGCAACCTCCTCTTCAACGTCTATCTGCACGACATCATGACCTGTCACAAGGTGATCAGGACCGAGATCTTCCGCAGCTTGGCGCTGCGCTCGCCGGGGTTCGCGATCGAGCCCGAGATCACCGCCAGGCTGGTGCAGCGCGGCGAGCGCATCTTCGAGGTGCCGGTGCACTACCGCGCGCGGGCGACCGCGGAAGGCAAGAAGCTCACCGCGCGCGACGGCTTCCGGGTGGTGGCAGAGCTGGTGCGCTGCCGGTTCTCACGCGCGTAGTGCCGACGATCGTGGCCGCTTCGAAGTACAGCACCGCGCTCCCCCCGCCTGATCGTGAGCCACGCGCCTTCTCTGCGCGCGCCCTGGGGTGGCGCGCGCCGGTCCGTGGCTCGCCAATCCTCGTGGCGATCGGTGTCTGCGTCGCGCTGGCAGCCTTATCCGCAGCGCTGCTGCCGACGGTCCCCAGCTATGACCCGTGGGCCTGGATCGTATGGGGCAGGGAGCTCGTGGACCCGCATCTCAGCTTCGCTACCAGCGGTGGAAACTCTTGGAAGCCGTTGCCCGTGGTGTTCACGGCGGTCTTCGGGCTGTTCGGGGGCGCGGCGCCGGTCTTGTGGGTCATCACCGCGCGCGCGGGCGGTCTGCTCGGGCTCCTCGCCGCGTGGCGGCTGAGCTCGAGGCTCGCCAGAGCGGGCGTCGAAAGCGCTGGTGGCGGCCGCGAAGACGCTGTTGAGGGTGAGGGCCATTTTGAGCACGCCGCACCGATCGCGGGATGGGTCGCCGGGTTGGTCGCGGTGCTGGGGCTGGCGCTGACCCAGGACTTCTCGTACTACATGTTCCGCGGCGCCTCGGAGCCGATGCTCGTCGCGAGCGCGTTGTGGGCGATCGACAGGCTGCTCGCCGGCCGCCACGCACAGGCGTTCGTGCTCGGCGTGGCTACCTCGCTGATCCGCCCCGAGGCGTGGCCGCTGCTGGGGGTCTACGCCGTTTGGCTTTGGTTCAAGGAGCCGCGGCTACGCGCTTTGCTCCTCGCCGGCATCGCCGCGATCCCATTTTTCTGGTTCGTTCCCCCATGGATCGGGTCAGGGCAGCCGTTCCTCGCCGCATCGCACGCCAAGGACTACAACGGGCATCTCGGCAGCAGCCCGGTGCTGGAGGCTTTGCGGCGCGCCGCCAACCTCCAGGTGCTGCCAGTCCTGGTCGCGGCCGTGCTCGCGGTTGGATTGGCGTGGCTGCGTGGGCGCGATCGGCGCGTGCTGGCGCTCGCGGGCGGCGCGGTGGGATGGGCCGTCGTGGTGGTGGCGATGGTGATCGACGGCTACCCGGGCCTGGAGCGCTTCTTCCTGCCCGCGACCGCGGTCGTGTGCGTGCTGGCTGGGGTCGGGGTGGCTTGGGTCGCAGTGCTCGCCGGCGGGCGGGTCCTGACCGGCGTGAGCGCTCGGGGGGGGAGGATCGCCACGTTGGCGCTCGCGGGCGCGCTGATCGCCGTCTCGATCCCGCTCAGCAGCTCTCGAATCGATGCCGCCACGGCGCAGAAGGCGGTGGCCGGCCGTGCGGTCCGTACCTTGAACGAGCTCTCGGCCGCCGTCAGGGCGGCCGGTGGCCATGCCGGTGTCTTTCCGTGCCGGTCGAGCTTCTCGGCGGTCAACCACTCCGTGCAGACCGCGCTCGCGTGGAAGCTCCACGTCACCTTCGGACGGGTGGGCACTGCGCTACGCAAGCCCGGCGTGGACTTCATCGGCCCGCACAACTCGATCGACGGCGGACCCGCGACAGTGAGCCCTAGGCTGACCGGGATGCAGCTAATCGCACAAGCCGGCGCCTGGCGCGTCGTGCGCGTCACGCTACCCGGGCACTCGAACGCCTGCGTGGGACGCTGAGAGGCGGGGCAGCGGGGCGGCCAGTGCGAGCCCTGGGCGACTCGCGCGCGATCGTGATCGCGCGTCGGACGGTGGTCCTATTCCCCGCCCGATCGGCGACGGTCACCGTCAACCGGTAGCGGCCCGGGCGCCGGTAGCCGTGAGAGCTCTGATGCTCCCGATGCCGGAGGCGGGAGCTCGTCCCGTCGCCCCAGTGGATCACCACGGCACCGATGCCCGAGGCGTCCGCAGGAGGGTCTGACGGCGGCGGCGCGTCGGCGTAGCGGACGTACACGCGCAGCGGCGAGCCCGCGCGCTCGGAGCCCGTGAGCTTCAGGCTCGCCGATGGCGCCACGGTGTCGACGAATATCGTTGCCCGACGCGCTGTGCTCGTCTCGCCGGCGCGGTTGAAGGCCGCGACCTGCCACGGGTGTGGGCCATCTGAGAGCGAGCCGGGGACTTTGAAAGACGTCGAGTAGGTCGTCCCGGCGAGAGTCCCGTCAACGCTCACCGCGTAGAGCACCGGACTAGCCAGCTCGTGGGCGGGCGAGAAGCGGAGCACGGCGTGGGCGCTGCGCGCGTAGGTAATGGCCTTCGCGGGGGCCGGGGATCCCGGCGGCTGCAGGAGCTCCGCGGCGACGATCCGGGTCGAGCTTCCGGTGCCCTGGACCCAGGCGAGCACCCCGTCGCCGGAGCGGTCGCCGGCCGCCGCCAGCCCCGCGGCGGCGTCGGCCGGGCCGAGGCTGGGGGATGAGAGGACCAGCTCGGGCCCGAAGCTCGAGCGATCGAGGTAGCGGGCTCGGATCTCCGTGAGGCCGCTGACGCCCGGATCTTGCTGCCACGCGACGAGATCCGAGGACAGTCCCGCCGTCCCCGTGACCGCGTAGGGCGGGGCCGCGTTCTGAAGGCTGTCGACGCGCCGCGGTCCCTCGCTGTAGCCGTTGTCGCCAAGCAGCGTCGCGATCAGCGCGTGGGACCTATACCGGCCTGAGGTCACGATGCCGGTCCCGTACTCGTTGACCGAGATCTGGGGCTCCTCCGCGCTCTCTGCGCCTGGCGTCGAGAGGCCGTCGGGCTGAGTCACGCCGTCGTAGGCGCTCCCCTGAAGCCGGTTCATGAGCACCCGCGACTGCAATCCCGCGCCGGTGGAGAGCACCTCGCGGAAGACCACACTCGCATAGGAGGAGTCGCCACCCGCGCCGACGCTCGGCTCGTCCGCCCCCAGCTCTCGGGACCCAGACAGCGAAGGGACGTCGGCCTGCTCGTAAACCACGCTAGGTGACGTTTTAAAGACGCGACGGGAGAAGACGTGGCCGGCCTCGCCCCAGACGACCACCCCGACCCCGTCACCCGCTGCAGCGACCGCCGGACGACCCGTGCCCGTGCCGGCGGCCTCGGCCGGCACCGCGTTGAGCGGCGACGATTCGACAGACCAGCGGCCTCGGTAGTAGTACGCGTACCGGATGTCGTGCCCGCCGGCCGTAAATGCCAGGTAGCCCTTGCCGAAGTCGCTCATCGCGAGCGCCGGGTCCCCGGCGCCGGCGAAGCGATCGCTCGGCGCGGCGTAGGGGGAGGTGGTGCTCGCGCGGTCGACGGTGTAGAGCTGCCCGCCGTTGATGAACGCGATCAGCAGAGCTCCCCCGTTGCCGGCCGCGATCACCGGCTGCGAGGAGGAGCCGCCGAGCGAGGAGTCGACCTGCACCGGCGCTCCGAAGACGCCTCCGAGCAGGCGCGATACGAATACGCGCCCGGCCTTCAGGTAGACCAGGCCCCCCGTTCCGTCCCGTGCGACCGACAGACCCGAGAGGCTCTGGATTTCAGGACTCGGCCCGTCGACGGTGACGGGCGGGGCAGGGATCGGATCCTGCGCCAGCGCCGGCGCGGGCGCAAGTGCCGGCGACCCGGCTGCCGCCAGGAGCACGGCGACCAGCGCCAGTCCCGGCCCGCGGGCTCGGATGCCTCTTCTCGTCGGCCTCATAGCGATACAGAACAGCACACCGGCGGTGAACGGTGCGCCAGGGCCAGTGCGCGGGAGGCGTCCGGGCGCCGGCGCAGAATGTCTACCTCGATGATCGTGCTCGGGATCGACCCCGGAACCGCCAGCACCGGCTACGGCGTGGTGGAGGCCGTTGGCTGCGCTCTTCGCGCCGTGGAGCATGGGGTGATCCAGACTCGGCCCGGCGTGGCACTCGAGCGGCGCCTGGCAGACATCCACGCACGGGTGGGAGCGCTGCTCGACGCCCACGAGCCCGACGCGCTTGCGATCGAGGAGCTGTACTTCGGGGCCAACGCCCGCACGGCCTTCGCGGTCGGACAGGCCCGCGGGGTGATGCTGCTCGCCGCGGGGCAGCGGGGACTGTCCTCTCACTCCTATACCCCGCAGCAGGTCAAGGCCGCGGTCTGCGGGCACGGGCGCGCCGGCAAGGAGCAGGTTGCGAGCATGGTCGGTCGCTTGCTGGGGCTGGCTGGCGCCCCTACGCCCGACCACGCCGCCGATGCGCTCGCGGTGGCGATCTGCGAGGTCAACCGCGCTCCGCTCGCCAAGGCTCTGGCGCGGACATGATCGCCTTGGTCTCTGGCTCCGTCGTGGTCCGCCGCAGCGACCACGTCGTCGTCGACTGCGGCGGCGTGGGGTACAGGCTGGCGGTCTCCGCCGAGACGCTGAAGAAGGTGCCGGCGGTCGGCAAGGACACGGTGCTGCACGCGCACCTCGTCGTGCGCGACGACGCGCTCCAGCTCTACGGGTTCGCCAGCGAGCAGGAGCGCGAGCTCTTTCTCTTGCTGCTCGCGGTTCAGTCCGTGGGGCCGAAGGTGGCGCTGGCGGTGCTCTCAGGAGGGCCGCCACGAGAGCTGCTCGCCGCGCTCGCGGCCGGGGACAGCGCCCGCCTGCAGGCCGTCCCCGGGGTCGGCAAGCGGACTGCGGAGCGGATCATCGTCGAGCTGCGCGAGCGGGTGGATGGCGCTCTGCCGGCGCAGGACAAGGATGCCCTGATCGGCGCCGCGGACTCCCGCGCAGTGGCCCGCGAGGGCCTGCTCGGCCTCGGCTACAGTCCCGGCGAGGTGGAGGGCCTGCTCGACGGAGCCGTGGGGGAGACCGCGGAAGAGCTGATCGCAAACGCCTTGCGGACCGCACACCGATGAGCTCGGTTCGCCCGCGCGTTGGGAGCGGACTTCGATGAGCTTGGCCCGCCCGCGCGTTGGGAGCGGACTTCGATGAGTTCGGCCCGCCCGCGCATCCAGGCCCCGGAGGCGCTGCCCGACGAAGAGCTCGATCGCTCGCTGCGCCCGCGCCGGCTTCAGGACTTCATCGGCCAGGAGGCGCTGAAGGACCAGCTCACGGTCTCGATCGCTGCCGCGGCCAGCCGGGGCGAGGCTCTCGACCACGTGCTGCTCGCAGGGCCGCCGGGGCTCGGGAAGACCTCGCTCGCGCAGATCGTGGCGGCCGAGCTCGGCGTGGCGTTCGTGCAGACCGCCGGGCCGGCGCTCGAGCGCAAGGGCGACATCGCCGCATTCCTGACGGCGCTGGAGCCGCGCTCGGTGTTCTTCGTCGACGAGATCCACCGCCTGCCGAGGGCGCTGGAGGAGACCTTCTACCCGGCGATGGAGGACCGATGCCTGCCGATCACGGTCGGACAGGGGGCGGGCGCCCGGATCGTTACGCTCGAGCTGCCGCCGTTCACGTTGATCGGTGCCACGACCAGGACCGGGTTGCTGAGCACGCCCTTGCGCGATCGCTTCGGGATCCAGCACCGGCTCGAGCACTACGCCGCGGACGAGCTGTCGGAGATCGTCCGCCGCTCCGCGGCACTGCTCCAGGTGGCGATCGAGGACGCCGGTGCCCGCGCCATCGCCCAGCGCAGCCGGGGAACGCCCCGGGTCGCCAACCGGCTGCTCAAGCGCGTCCGGGACTACGCCGAGGTGCGCCACAGCGGCGTCGTCAGCGCACCCGTCGCCGGCGCGGCGCTCGACCTGCTCCAGGTCGATCACGTGGGGCTGGACCGTCTGGATCGCGAGATCCTGCGCGCGATCTGCGAGAAGTTCGGCGGCGGACCGGTGGGCCTCTCGACGCTCGCGGTTGCCGTGGGGGAGGAGCAGGATACGATCGAGGACGTATACGAGCCCTACCTGCTCCAGCGCGGGCTGCTGGAGCGCACACCGCGCGGGCGCGCGGCTACCAGGCGTGCATACGAGCACCTCGGACTGGATGCGCCAGGGCCACTGGCGCTGCTCTAGTGGGTCAGTCTCTGAGCACGGACGGCTATCCTGGGCGCCGATGAGCCTCGAGCACTACTTCATCTGCCCACACTGCGGGCACCGCTCGATGGGCACCGACCGCAACGCCGGCTTCCGGCGTGAGGTACGGGGCTGCGAGAAGTGCGGCTTCGCGTACCTGTTCGAGCTGCTGGACGACTACTACCCGGCACCGAACGCGGCCTTCTTCGCCTGCGACGCAGGCGGGAAGATCGTCGACTGCGGCAAGGGATCGTTCGAGCTCACGGGCATGAAGACCGAGCAGGCGATCGGGCGTCCGGTGCGCGACGCGCTCGGGTTGCGCTTCGAGGACGGCACCGACCACGTCGGGACCGCGCTCGAATGGGAGGTCCGCGTCCAGCGCAAGCCCGTAGAGGTGAATGCCGGCCACGAGGGGCCGGCCAGCGCGGTGGCCGACATCTTCCCAGCCTACGACGACGACGAGGGCGGGCTGCTGCTCGTGCTGACGCCCAACAACCACCGCTGAAAGCCCGGCCCGTGGTGGCCCAACCCCACCCCTCGTGGCCCAACCCATCCCTCGTGGCCCAGCCCGCGCCTTGCCCCAAGCCCATCGATAGCAACCTCGCGATGCAATGACCGACCGAAAGCGCTACGGCTTTGTCCTACTGCTCGTCGTCGGGCTGCTCGCGGCCTCGGCAGTCGGGCTGACGCAGTTCAAGACGAGCCTCGGTCTCGACCTGCAGGGTGGGGTCGAGCTCGTCTACCTCGGGCAGCCGACCCCGCAGACGCCGGTCGTCACCCAGGACGCGCTCGCGCGGGCCGTTGACATCATGCGTGAGCGCGTCGATGCGCTCGGGGTCACGGAGGCCCAGATCCAGACCTCGGGCGGCAATCAGATCGACGCCGCCCTGCCCGCCGTCAAGGACGTCGCGCGCGCGGAGAAGGAGGTCGGCACCACCGCACGCCTGGAGTTCTACGACTGGGAGGCCAACGCGCTGACCCCCAATGGCAAGCCGGTCGCCGGTCAGCTCCAGGCCCAAGATCCAACCGCGCTCCAGATCAGCCAGGGCTCTGGCTCGAATCCGGGCGACCCGGGCGCGGGCAGCATGTCGCTCTATGCCGCAGTCACGCTCGCCGCCAAGCAGCCTCCCCAGAAGAGCCCTGACAATGCTCGCGCGGGCAACGAGTACTACAGCTTCGGGGCGCCCGGGAGCGCCGCCTGCGCGACCGCTGCCAAGGATCAGGGCAAGGCGCCCGCGCCGGGCGTCCACTGCCTGCTCTCAGGGCCCGCGGAGAACCCGGCGGACCTGACCGCGGGCCTGCCGGCGGGGGTGAGCGCGTCGCAGGGAAAGACGGCGGTCGTTCGGCAGGGAACGGTCGTGCTCCAGGCCGCCGATCCCAGCGCGAGCCACACGACCGCGTTCGGCGCCCCCACCGCCCAGTTCTACGTGCTGCGCGACCACGTCTCGCTGTTCGGCAACGAGATCACCAACCCCACGCAGAGCACCGATCCAACCGCCGGCCCGGACGTCACCTTCTCCTTCACCTCCCCGGGCAATACCGCCTTCCAGAACGTGACCGACCTGATCGCCCACCGCGGTGCCGCGGTCAGCGGCCTCGGTCACAGCTACGTCCAGCACTTCGCCGTCGCCCTGGACAACAAGCTCATCACCGTCCCCCAGATCGACTTCCACAAGTATCAGGATGGGATCACCGGCGGCGGCGGCGCCGACATCACCGGCGGCTTCACGATCCAGTCCGCCCAGGACCTTGCTACCCAGCTACGCCTGGGGGCGCTGCCGATCAAGCTGAAGCTGATCTCTGAGTCCCAGGTCTCGGCGACGCTCGGCAAGCAGGCGCTCCATCAGGGGTTGATCGCCGGCGCCGCGGGGCTGCTCGTGGTGGCGATCTTCTTGCTCGCTTACTACCGCGTGCTGGGACTGATCGCGACGGGCGCCCTGTTCGTCTACGCGATGTACTTCTACGCGCTGATCAAGCTGATCCCGATCACGCTCACGCTGCCGGGGATCGCGGGCCTGATCCTCACGATCGGCGTCGCCGCGGACGCCAACATTGTGATCTTCGAGCGCGTCAAGGAGGAGATCCGCGGCGGACGCTCGATTCGGCAGGGGATCGCGATCGGCTACCGCAAGGGCTTGACGGCGATCATCGACGCGAACGTGGTCACGATCATGACCGCGTTCATCCTGTTCGTGCTCGCGACCTCCAGCGTCAAGGGGTTCGCATTCACGCTCGGGATCGGGGTCATCGTCTCCCTCTTCACCGCGGTGCTCGCGACGCAGGCGATCCTGATGAGCATGGGCAGCTCGCGGGCGATATCCCATCCGTCGGCGCTGGGGGCGGGCGGAAAGAAGCGCACCTGGCGCTTCGACTTCATGGGCGCCTCGCGCTACTTCTTCTCGATGTCGGGGGTGATCCTGCTGGTCGGGGCGTTGGCGATCTCGGGCCGGGGCCTGAACCTGGGGATCGACTTCACCTCGGGCACTCAGATCAGCGCTGGGCTGACCCACGCCGCGAGTCAGCGGCAGGTTGCCGCGACGATCAGCTCGGCCGGCGTGCCAAACGCGACGGTCCAGGCGGTCTCGGGCAACAAGGCGCTCGGCGCCAACGGCTTCCAGATCTCGTCCAAGACATTGCAGCCAGGAGCGCGCGAAAAGATCAGTAGCGCGCTTCAGAGGCGCTACGGGATCGCGCACGGCGGCCAAGCCTTCCAGTACACCTCGGTTGGGCCGACATTCGGGCAGACCGTCGCCAACAGCGCGATCATCGCGATCATCGCCTCGCTGCTGGTGATCTCCGCCTACGTGGCGCTGCGCTTCGAGTGGAAGTTCGCGATCCCGGTGCTGATCGCGTTGATGCACGACCTCTTGATCACGAGCGGCGTCTACGCCCTGACCGGCCGGCCGGTGACCGACTCGACGGTGGCCGCGCTGCTGACGATCCTGGGCTACTCCATGTACGACACGATCATCGTCTTCGACCGCGTGCGCGAGAACATCCCGCGGATGCCGCGGGCGGCCTTCTCGCAGATCGTCAATAGGTCCATGTCCGAGGTGCTGACCCGCTCGATCGCGACGACCTTTTGCACGCTGATGCCCGTCGTGGCGCTGCTGCTGTTCGGCGGCGGCGGCGTGCTCGGAGACTTCGCCTTCGCGCTGCTGATCGGCGTCGCGTCGGGCGCCTACTCCTCGATCTTCATCGCCTCTCCCGTGCTGACCCACTGGAAGGAGCGCGAGTCGCTCTACCGCGGGCGCCGGCGCCGGATCGAAGCCCAGACACCCGGCGGAGTGGTGCCGGCCTACGCGGAAGGCGCAGCCGACGTGGAGCCCGCCGAGAAGCAGGCTCGGCGCCCGGGGAGGCTCACGACGCCCCAGGCCGAGACCGTGTCGGCGGCGGAGTTCGAGCAGATGAAGCGCGACCTCGCGGAGAGCGAGGCCGAGCCGCCCAGCCGCCAGACCTCGACGCTCACCAAGCGCCTCGCCCGCAGCGCAGAGGCCGAGCAGGCCCCCGCTGCACCGGCCCCCGCTGCATCGGCCCCCGCTGCGCCGGCCCCCGCGACGCCGCGTAAGCCCCGCCGGGCCGCCGAGCCCCGGAAGGGGGAGCGATCCGCCGCGTCGGCGCAGCCCCGGCGGTCCGCTGCGCCGGCCAAGTCAGAGCGACCCGGTGCGCCGGCGAAGCCCCGGCGAGCCGGCGAAGAGCAGCCGCAGAAGCCCGCCGCGCCGGCGCCCCCCCAGCCGGCAAATGGGAGCGGCGATGGGGCAGGGGATGGCGCCCACCACGTCTCGGCGCCGGACGTGGCCGAGAACGAGGGCGTCTCGCCTGTCGCCAAGCCCAAGCGCCCGGCCAAGTCAAAGCCCCGCAATCGCCAGCACGGGAGGCGCAGGTAGCTATGGGCATGCTTGCGTGGGTGATGATGGGCTTGGCGCTCTGGCACTTCACGATCTGGCTGCCCGACCGCTACTGGGGCGGGATCGTCGGCGCGCTGGTCGGCGCGCTGGTGGGGGCCGCCATCTGCGGCCTGCTGATCAGCGGCTTGCACATTCCCGGACGTCACGCGACTCACCTCCTCACCGCACTCCAGGCGATTCCCGGCGCGCTGATCGGCATGGCGCTCGTGTACCTGGAAGGCGTTCGCCGCGAGCGCCGCGGCGAATCGGGCAGCATCGGCTTGAGCTAGCCCGGCCCTGGCCTGGCGCCGATGGCGCCGCTGGACCTGCTCAACCGCAGCTCGGGCCTCCTCGAGTGCGTCTTACGTGATTCTGTGCGTACCCCTGTCGATCCGTCTGGGGGCGCACGTAGGGTAGGGACCGATGTCAGAGCCCTCACTGGCCCCAATCCTGGCCCCGGTGCCACCGTCAGCCGTCCCGGAGCTTGGCGCTGGCGCGCTGCATCTAGTGCCCGCCGTGCCCCCGGCGCAAGCTCCGGGCCACCTCGCTGGTGCGGCGCAAGCTCCGGGCCGCCCCGTCGCACGCCTGGAGATCCCGCCCTACGACCTGACGGCCGCGCTCGCGCTGCAGCACGAGCTCGGCGTCAGCCACGCGATGTCGCAGATCCTCGTCCGCAGGGGGTTCTCGGAAGCGGACGCGGCGCGCGCGTTCCTCGGCGCGGCCCAGGCGCACGAACCCGCTCGGTTCTCTGGGATCGAGCGAGCAGTCGACCTGGTCCAGCGCCATCTCCGCGCTGGAAGCCCGATCACCGTTCACGGCGACTACGACGTCGACGGCGTCTGTGCGACGGCGATCATGGTCCGCGCACTACGCGCGCTGGGAGCAAACGTTGGGTACTTTCTCCCCGGCAGGATCGAGGACGGCTACGGGCTCGCGCTCGCCACCGTCCAGCGGCTGGCCGCTCGTGGCACCAAGCTGCTGATAACCGTGGACTGTGGGATCACCGCGGTGGACGAAATCGCGGCGGCGCGCGCGGCGGGGATCGACGTCGTGTGCAGCGATCATCACGCTACGCGGCCCGACGGGGTCTTGCCCGCGTGTCCGATCGTCCATCCCGCCGTGTGCGGCTATCCCTGTCCCGAGCTGTGCGGCACCGGCGTGGCCTTCAAGCTCGCTCAGGCCCTCGGTGCGGACAGCGCCGCGCAGGACATCGAGCTGGTCGCGCTGGCGACGGTCGCGGACCTGGTTCCGCTGCGGGGCGAGAACCGGCGTCTGGTGCGGGAAGGGCTGACGGCGCTGGCCAACACCGCCAAGCCCGGGCTTCGCGCCCTGATGGCGGTGGCGCACGCCGATCCGAGTGCGCTCGATGCTCAAGCCCTCGCATTCCGGTTGGCGCCGAGGATCAATGCCGCCGGACGCCTGCGGCGCCCGGACGCCGGCTTGGAGCTGCTGCTGACTGGCGACGAGCACCGCGCTGGCGAGATCGCCGCCGAGCTGGACGCCGTCAACGCCGAGCGCCGCAGCGTCGAGCGACGGATCGCTTGGGAGGCGCAGGACCAGGCGCAGCGGCTCGGAGAGCGCGACGCGTTCGTGCTCGTGGGCGAGGACTGGCATCCCGGGGTAATCGGCATCGTCGCCTCGCGGGTGGTGGAGAGCCATCATCGGCCGGCGATCCTGATCGCGATGGATGCAGACCGCGGGACCGGGTCGGGGCGCAGCGTTCCGGGCTTTGATCTGCTCCGCGCGTTGCACGCTTGCGCCGGGGACCTGGAGCGCTATGGCGGGCACCGGGCGGCGGCAGGCCTGACCGTGCGCAGGGATCGCATCGACGCGCTGAGGGAGGCTTTCGAGCGCCACGCCGCTCAGGCCCTCACGCCCGAGCTGCGCGAGCCGGTCGAGCGGGTCGATGCGATCGTCTCGGGGCCCGAGCTCGGCCTGGCGCTCGCCGAGGAGCTGGCCACGCTGGAGCCGTGCGGGATCGGCAATCCGTCCCCCCGGCTGCTCGTTCCGGGCGCGCGCTTTGGCGATCTGCGGCCAATGGGAGGCGGCGCTCACGCGCGCTTTCTGGTCAGCTCGGGTGGGGTGCGCGCGCCGGCGGTGGCCTTCGGGTGCGACGGACGGCCGGCGGGTGGGACCGTCGACTCGCTCGACGCCACGTTCCGGCTGGAGCGCAACATCTGGAAGGGCGCGGTGGCACCCCGTCTGGTGCTCCGCCACGCCCAGCGGTGCTCCCCGGCCCCGATCGAGGTGCTCGGAGAACCGGAGGATTACCTGGCCGCGGTCTTCTCAGAGCTCGATCTGGCCGCAGTCCTACAGCTCGACGCGCGGTCGGAAGGATCGCTCCCGAGCGGAGCACCGCTTCCGAGCGCGGGACAGCTTCCGAGCGCGGGACGGCTTCCGAGCGGAGAACCGCGTCCGAGCGCGGGACAGCATCCGAGCGGAGAAGCGGTTCCCAGCGCTGGCGCCCGGCGCGTGGTCCTGGACCGTCGGGCCCAGGGCCAGCTCGCCGTGCTCGCCGACGCGCTCGCCGCGGGCGGCCCGGTGCTGGCGATCTGCGCGGACGTTCCCAGACGGCTGGGCGGGCTGAGCACGCGCACGGGCGGGTTCGCGCTGGCGTCTTATTTCGCGCTGGCGTCCAGTCCGTCGCTCGCCGGCCGGTTTCCGGCCCTCGTAGCGCTCGATCCCCCCGGCAACGGGGATGCGCATGAACTGCTCGGGACGGGCTCCGGCTGCACCTATTTGGCTTGGGGCGAGCCTGAGCTACGCTTTGCACAGCAGATGCACGAGCTTGAATATGGACTCCGGGCTTCACTCATCAGCCTCTACCGCGGCCTGAGACACAACGGCAGGGCGGCGGGTGAGGACCTCGAGCGCCTGCTTGCAGGCGATGATCCCCACGCCCGCTCGGCGCGTCTAGCCGGTAGGCTGATCAGGGTCCTCACGGAGCTCGAGCTCGTCAGCCTCGATCGGGAGCTGCCGGCTCTGGCGCTAGCGGACAGTGGCCCGGCGGAGCTCGAGCGCTCGCCGTCCTACAGGGCCTATGCACAGCGATTACAGGATGGACGACGATACCTGAGCAGCCCACATCCTCCGCGAAGGCCAAGCGCTTGAGCCGCGACGCTGCCACCGCCGGGGGCGCCAGGAACGGACGCGGCGGTGCTTCGGCGCTGATCGGGGCGGCAGGAGCGAAGGACGGGCAGCCCAGCCACCCCGTTGAGGCCGCGACCGAGCTCGCCGAGCTGACCGCAGCGCAGCGCGGCCTGCTGGACGACGTGTTCGCGATCGTGCAGGAGCACGCCGGGCGAGCCGCGGCTGTCGTGGACCGGGATCGCGTGGAGCAGGCTTTCGTCTTCGCGTGCCTGCACCACGCCGAGCAGCTACGAAGGTCGGGCGAGGACTTCATCATCCACCCGGTCAGCGTGGCGAAGATCTGTGCCGGAATGCGGCTCGATACCGAGACGCTCTGCGCAGCGCTCCTGCACGACACGGTCGAGGACACGAGCGCCTCGCTAGAGGAGGTCTCCGCGGCGTTCGGCGAGGAGATCGCCGGTCTGGTGGACGGCGTCACCAAGCTCACGGGCCTCACATTCCAGTCTCGCGACGAGGCGCAGGCCGAGAACTACCGCAAGATGATGGTCGCGATGGCCACCGACATCAGGGTCATCCTGATCAAGCTCGCGGATCGGCTGCACAACATGCGCACGATCGGCGCGATGCCCAAGCAGAAGCAGATCGACAAGGCACGGGAGACGCTCGACATCTACGCGCCGATCGCCCACCGGCTCGGCATCCACGCTATCAAGTGGGAGCTGGAGGACCTTGCCTTCCATGCGCTGCATCCGCGCAAGTACGACGAGATCAAAGGGCTCGTGGCTCAACAGCGCAACGAGCGTGAGGTCTACGTGGGCCAGGCCGGCGACTATCTGGCAAAGGAGCTTGCGGAGATCGGGATCGAGGCCATGATCTCAGGCCGGGCAAAGCACTTCTACTCGATCTACTCCAAGATGACGAAGAAGGGGCGGGAGTTCAACGAGATCTATGACTTGACCGCGATGCGCGTGGTGGTGGACTCGGTCAAGGACACCTACGGTGCGGTGGGAGTGATCCATTCGCTTTGGAAGCCGCTCCCGGGCCGCTTCAAGGACTTCATCGCGATGCCCAAGTTCAACATGTATCAGTCGCTGCACACGACGGTGATCGGCCCGGAGGGCCGGCCCTTGGAGATCCAGATCCGGACGCGGGAGATGCAGGACCTCGCCGAGCTCGGAATCGCCGCCCATTGGATCTACAAGGAGGATGGCGCCAGCGGCAAGGCCGGAAGCGCGACAGCTTTGCGAGACCCGAATGGCAAGCTGAAATGGCTGCGCTCGCTGCTCGACTGGCAGCAGGAGCTGTCAGATCCCTCGGAGTTCATGGAGACGCTCAAGGTCGACCTATTCGAGGATGAGGTCTTCGTGTTCACGCCCAAGGGCGAAGTCAAGTCGCTTGCGGCGGGCGCGACGCCGCTGGACTTCGCCTACGAGATCCACACCGACGTTGGACACCGTTGCGTCGGGGCCAAGGTCAACGGCAAGATCGTGCCGCTCTCCTACCAGTTGCGCTCCGGGGACATCGTGGAGGTCCTGACCTCCAAGCGCGAACGCGGCCCGTCGCGCGACTGGCTCGCGCTGGTCAAGACGACGCGCGCGCGTAACAAGATCAAGGCGTGGTTCAAGGCCGAGTCGCGCAAGGACACCGAGCACGCGGGGCGTGAGCTGCTCCAGGAGCAGCTCAAGAAACAGGGACTGCCGGCCCAGAAGGTAGTCGGCTCGCCGCTGCTCGCCGATGTGATCCGCGAGATGGGGTTCCGCAAGGGCGAGGACTTCTACATCGCGCTCGGCGCCGCCAAGATCTCGACCAAGGTCGTGGTCACCAAGGTGATGCAGCGCCTCAAGCAGGGCGAGGCAGCCGAGTCCGAGCCCACTGCCACCGACGATCTGCTCAAGAGCACCCGGAGCCGTTCTCGCCCCACGTCCTCAGCGACCTATGGCATCTCCGTGCAGGGGATCGACGAGGTGATGCTGCGTCTGGCTAAGTGCTGCCACCCGGTTCCGGGCGACCCGATCGCTGGCTACATCTCACTCGGGCGCGGGATCACGATCCACCGTGATGACTGCCCCAATGTCGCGGTGCTCAAGAAGGATCCAGACCGCTTCACGCCGGTGGCCTGGGACGGTGACGCCGAGACCTCCTTCCAGGTCGAGATTCAGGTCGACGGATGGGACCGCCACCGGCTGCTCGAGGATATGTCACGAGCATTCGCGGAGGCGGGGATCAACATCCTGGAGGCGCGCTGCACCGTCAGTCATCCGATGGTCAGGGATCGGTTCGTCGTCGAGGTGGGCGACACCCGCACGCTGGACCAGGCGATCAGCCGCCTGCGCAACATCGACGCGGTGTTCGACGCGTACAGGGTGACGCCCGGGAGCGGGTGATTTCACCGGCGAGGGAGCGAACTCATCCTCGCTCCCGCCCCCCTCGCTCCGGCGGCGGGGTCACGCGGATCGTACGGGCCCTCGCTACCGGCTGCTTGGTGATCAGGATCGCGTGCCCGGTCGGGAGGCGCTTGATCTCGTTGGGGTGCACGACGAACTGCTCGGCCTCGCGCCTGGTGCCGCGGCCGCTGTCGTAGCCGCCGAGCAGGGGGCGGCTGGCGATCTGATAGGTCTGCTCCCAGACCTTCTCCGTGCCGGCCATCTGCGCGATAGTCTGGGCGGAGGCCGGTACGTCCTGGCGGTGGGCGATCTTGACGGCCGTGTTGCCGAGCACTTGATCGCGCAGGCCCCGTGCGGCTCGATCGAGATCCGCAAGCTCCTGGGTCGCGAGCAGCACGCTCACACCCGCCTCGCGGCCCCGCGCCAGCAGCGAGACGACGTGGTCGGCACCGAGGGCGGAGAACTCGTCGATCCCTATCACCGCATGCTCGCGATCGGGCAGCGTGAGCCGATTGCCGACCGCAGCTACGAGGTCCTGGATCACAATCGTGCCGAGCTGGGCTGCGAGCTTGCCGTAGGTACTCGAGTTCAAGCTGAAGAGGACGACTTGGTCCCCCGCCAGCGCCGAGCGCAGGTCGATGGTGTGCCCGCTGGCGCCCGCGCCGGTGCCGGCGGCGCCCTCGCCCCCGATCCCGCCCGCACCTGAGGCACTGGCCGGCGCCAGCCACTGCCCGCTATGGGACTCGCTGACGATCGCCAGCCGCGTGGCCAAGCCGCGGATTGCGCTGAGCTGGTCGTGGGTGAGCTCGGCGAGGTAATCCTGAACGTGCGCCGCGCGGGCTCGCGGGAGGTCGTGAAGCTCGCCTGACAAGCGGCGCGGATCCATCATCCTCACGACCTCCTCGAGCACTGGTGCCCGCTCGGGATGGGCCTCTTGCAGCACCTGCAGGACCGTCTGGACGTAGCGTTCGGCGGCCCGCTGGTAGTGAGGCTCGGTGAAGCGCTCGGTGGCGATCAGCTTGTCCTTGAGCTCGGTCGCATTGCCGTGCGCCAGCGGATTCCAGTGGCTGGGCCCGTCGGGCGACCAGAGCGCGAACGGGCGCCCTGCCGCCGCGGCGCCGTCTTCGAGCTCACGAGCGAAGGTCGGCGAACCCTTCAGGTCGATCGCCACCACGGGGCGCCCGCGCGCAACGTGGTCGGTGAGGATCCTCAGCAGCGTCGTCGATTTTCCCGCCCCGCTGGCGCCCAGGATCAAAGCATGTGCCGAGAGCTGCCGGTCGCTCAGGAGGACCCGCTCGCCACCGCGCCCCGTGCCGAGCATGACCGCATCCCCCGAGTTACCCGAGATGGCATTCAGATCCTGGGCGCGGCGGTCCCTTGCCGTACGGATCCCGCCGATCAGGGCAACACCGGCGCAGACCGCAAGCAGCCCTCCCGCCGCCCACGCGGGCGGTGAGAGCAGCAGCACGGCCAGTACCGCCAGCAGCCAGTAGGGACGTCTGGGGGGTTCACGGGGGACCTCGGTCATCGCTTCACAACGCGGCCTCGTTTACGGAGTGCCTTGGTGCCACTACTGCCGGACGGGCGGCCGTGTTCACCGCGCGGCCTCACGCGCCGGCGGCGGGGCCGCGTGCTCCCGCGCCCGGGGGCGGCGCTCTGGCGCACGGCCCGCGGATCGTGCTGCCGCGGGGACCGGCCTGTGCACGTTCTGAACCTGGACGCGATCCGAGATCCCGAGCGCCGCCGCAGAAGCGCTCACCGACCGCGCGATGCTCGGCCGGTCGGTCAGGTAAAGGACCGCAGCGATGTCGCGGTCGGCGCCGTAGCCGGCGAGGATCTTCTCACGGCGCGTGCGTCCCTTCGGGGTCAGCTCGAGCTCGATCGCGACGCGGTGCCCGCCGGGGTCGACCAGCAGCAGATCCGGGTAGTGCAGGCGCGGTCGCCCGCCCGGTCCTACACCCCCAAGCCTGACCGCGTACGGCTCCCGGCGACCGTCCGGCGAGGCATCATGCGAGCGCAGCCGGCGCTCGGAGATCACCTCGCGCTGGGGACCGAAGGTCCCGTTCCGGGCTGCCAGCCACAGCCAGGCGACCCCTACGTCATGCTCGTAGCAGTTCAGGTCCAGCTGCGGGGCTGGCAGCTGACTCCCGCTCACCGCTAGCCCCTTACGGGTGATCTGGTAGCAGCCGGGCTGGTTGTGGAAGACCGTGCGCTGGCTGAGCATCCCCGCGGATGAGAGCGAGCGAAGCCGCGCATAGGCGGCCGGCGCCGAGACTCCGAGCAGCTCCTGCACGTGTGCGGCCATGACCAGGCGATGCTCGGCGACGTAAGCGAGTAGCTCCTGGTCGCGATCGGTGAGGCGCACCGCGCGACGGCGAGCCCGCGGCGCCGGCAAGGCTGGCTGGACTGGCGAATCCGGTGCGCGGGAGCGGGGATCGTCCACCACCTACAGAGCCTGGGCAGCGCGGGTTTTCACCCCCCGCGGCGGGTAGAGCAGGCGTTGCGCGCCGGCCATGAGGTCTTCAGGGACACTGTCGGGATCGATCAACCGCTCGAGCGCGAGGCCATTGGCGAGTGCGAGCGTGACGAGCGCCCAGCTCTCCGCGCCCAGCGGGGCTGGGAACTGCGGGTCTCTCAGCGTTTATCTGTCCGGGTCAGCGTTCATGATGCTGGGTATGAGGCTTTCGGAGTGGGCGAGGCGCGAGGGGGTGCACTATCAGACTGCTTGGAAGTGGTTCAAGGACGGCACGCTGCCGGTCCCGGCGCGCCAGAGCGCGACGGGAACGATCCTGGTCGACGAGCCGCGCGTGGAGGATGCCGGTGGCGTGGCGCTGTACACGCGGGTGTCCTCGTCAGACCAGCGGGAGGATCTGGAGCGTCAGGTGGGCCGGCTGGCGGCGTGGGCGACCTGCCAGGGTCTCGGCGTGACCTGCACGGTCGCTGAGGTCGGCTCGGGTCTGAACGGGTCGCGCGGCAAGCTGAAGCGGCTGTTGGCCGACCCGGCGGTCGGGACGGTCGTCGTCGAGCACCGGGAGCGCCTGGCGCGCTTCGGCGTGGAGTACGTGGAGGCGGCGATGCGCGCGCAGGGCCGCCGGCTTATCGTGGTGGAGGAGCGGGAGGTCGACGACGATCTGGTCAGGGACATCACCGAGGTGCTCACCTCGATGTGCGCCCGGCTGTATGGCCGCCGGTCGGCCAGTGCTCGCGCGGAGCGTGCGCTCGTTGCCGCGGGCGGGGCGGCGTAGGCGATGCTCGTCACGCAGGCGTACCGGTTCGCGCTTGACCCGACCGCGACGCAGGCGAGGGCTTTGGCGTCGCATTGCGGCGGGCGGCGCTTCGCGTACAACTGGGGGCTGGCGCTCGTCAAGGAGCGCCTCGAGCTGCGCGAGCGCGTTCGTCGCGCGGCGCTGGCCGAGCAGCTTGCCGATGGCGAAGTCCAGGCGCTCGCACGGACCGTCGCAGTGCCGTGGACGCTGCCCGCGCTCAGGCGCGAGTGGAACCGGGCGAAGGCGCAGGCGGCGCCGTGGTGGGCGCAGAACAGCAAGGAGCCCTACAGCGCCGGGCTCGCCGATCTCGCGAAGGGCCTCGATGCGTTCTGGAAGTCCAAGCGCGGCGAGCGCAAGGGGCCGCGCGTGGGCTTTCCGCGCTTCAAGGGACGCCGCCGCAGACGCGAGAGCTTTCGGTATACGACCGGGCGCCTGGGCGTGTCCGGGCGCTGCCGCGTCCAGCTCCCTCGCGTCGGCCATGTCCGCACCCATGAAAGGACCGTGAAGCTGCTGAGGCGTGTCGAGGACGGGCGAGCGCGCGTGCTGTCGGCGAGCGTGTGCCGGGAGAACGGCCGCTGGTACTGCTCGCTGTGCTGCGAGGTGTCGCGCGAGGACCGGCCGGCCGTCCAGTCTGAGAGCGTGATCGGCGTGGACGTAGGGATCAAGCACCTGGCTGTGCTCTCGACCGGGGAGCTGGTCGAGAATCCCCGGGCGCTCTCCCAAGCGCAGCGTAGGCTCAGGCGCTACCAGCGCAAGCTCGACCGTCAGCGCCGCACTGGGAACCCCGGCTGCTACGACCAGCGCGGACGCGCAATCGAGGGCAGGCGGCCCGTGAAGCGCTCGCGCCGCCAGGCCAAGACCGAGCGCCGTATCACCCGGCTGCACGCCCGCGCGGGATACGTCCGCCGTGACGCGCTCCACAAGCTCACCACCGCTCTCGCCAGCGAGCACCGCACGATCGTGGTGGAGAAGCTGAACGCCAAGGGCCTCTGTCGCAGCGGGAATCGTGGCCTGCGCCGCGCGTTGCACGACGCGTCGCTCGCCGAGATCAGACGCCAGCTCGCCTACAAGGCTCTCTGGCGGGGCGGCGAGCTGATCGAAGCGCCGACCCTGTTCCCGTCCTCCAAGACGTGCTCGCGCTGCAGAGCGGTGAAAGCCAAGCTGCCTCTGTCCGAGCGCACCTACCGCTGCGAGCGCTGCGGCCTGGTCCTCGACCGGGACCTGAACGCCGCGATCAACCTCGCAGCGCTCCCAGAGACCGTCGTCCCGAGTGGTGGGGAGACGATAAACGCGCGGTCGCGCCCGCCCTCAGGCGGGCGTACCGAGAACCCGTGTAAGACCCGGCCCTCGCGCCGGGCGGTGGGTCGGCCGCGTAGCCCGCAGCGCCGGCCGGCGCGTCAGACGGGCACCGCCTCCGAGCAATCGGAGGCTGCGTGACCAGCGAGATAAACGCTGATACTTCACGCAACGGTATCCTTGCCCGCCAGCCGGGCCAGTCCCGCGCGCAGACGGCGATAGCGGCCGGCGAACTGGTCGAGTAGCGGCGGGTCGCGTGCAGCGTGTACCCAGAACTCGATCGCCAGCAGGAACCACTGCTCGTTGCGTGCCTCGACGGGGCCTTGGGAGCGTCGTGCCGTGGTAGCCGTCGCGATAGAAGCGTCGCTCGGCCGCCTCGAGCAGCTCGCTCCGCGTCAGCGCCGCGCGCGCAGCGCGCGTCAAGCGCGTTCGCGCCATCAGTGCCGCTCGGCCGGCTGGGTCGGCGGGGCGGCTCTGTCGTAGGTCGGGCTGACAGGACACCGGTGCAGGATTCGGGCGATCCTCGCTTCGTCCATTCCGGCCGCCCGCAGGATGGCTTGGGTGCCGCCCGGCGATGTGCTCGTGTTGGTGCTCGCGCTCGTGGGTTGCCCAGCCAGCCATTCCGAAGGCAGGACCGGACCGAGATGACCCGGATAATCGGGAGCCACGCGTCTCGCCCAGCCTGCGGCTCGGCGTCCCTCGATGAGGGGTGCGAGGTCCTCTGACCTCAGCAGCGCCGACACGTTGGCGGCGGTTGCTCGTGTATGAGGCGTCTACGGGGGATTCAGCCACGTGACGCTTGGGTGAGCGGGTATCGTTGCTGCGATGTCCGGCAATTCCATCGCAGCCATGGCCTGTGGCGATGTGTGTGGGCGCGTCCGCGAACTGTGCTGCCGCCGCACTTGACCGTCTCATGTCAGCACGCGCGTAGCATCGGCCTGACGTCGACGAGCAGCGCGTCGTCTATATAGCCGGGGCTGCGTGTGGGAGCCCGCCGACCAGTGCCACGAGGGACTGCTGACCTGGATCCGGCCCCTGTGCCGGGGTCAATCGAGCAAGCGGCGGCGTTCGAGTGGTTTGATCCGGACTCTCCGACCGTGGGCCTTAGGGACGCCGAGCGCCTGGCGCGCTACTGGTGGGCGGCTCAGGCGGTGACTGGCAAGGAGGTCCTCGATGTCAGCGGTGGAGCGGGTCGGGGAGCGAGGATCCTGGCGGACGCGGGCGCCAAGTGCGTGACGGGTGTCGTCGTCTCGCGGGATGCCCAGGCTGAGGCCGTCCGCCGCGCGGGAGACGTGGCCAACTTCGTCACCGGCGAGCTCGACGCGCTGCCGTTTGCGCCCGCCTCATTCGACATCGCGGTCTGCTTCGATGGGATTGACGGCTCCGAGCAGCGCTCGGTGCTGTTGGACGAGCTGCACCGGGTCCTTCGCGAGGACGGCAGCCTGTTCCTCGCCTCGCCCACTTCCGAGGGACTCGAGCGCGAGCTCGCGACCCGCTTTGCCACGGTGGCGCTGCACCGCCAGCACACACGGCTTGCCTGCGCGATCGTCGCCGGCGACGGTCTCCCCGAGGGTGAGGCGACGCTCGCGGTGCGCCCCATTCCCCCGCTTGATCCGGGCCAGGCGCCGGTGACGCTCGTGGTCGCCGGCAAGCGGGAGGCGCCCGCGCTCGCAGATCTCGTGGCGCTCTGCGACCCCTTCGAGGCTCGCTCGTGGGAGGACCGGGTGCAGCGGGCGCGCCGCGAGACCGACGGGGCGCTGCGAGGGGTCGAGGCGGCTCGCGAGCGCGAGCGCCACCTGGCGGCCGAGCGCGACCTGATCTCCCGGAGGCTGATCGAGGTAGAGCAGGCCCTCGCGAGATCGCTCTCGATGGAGGGGCAGGAAGATCGCCCGGGCGAGGAGACCGCGGGCCGCGAGGCCGTGATCCTCGCGCTGGGACGGAGCGCGAGCCGGAGGATGAACGCTCTGCGGAGTGCCGCCAAGACGCTGCTCGGCCTCCCGAGGTAGCTGCCGTGGGCGCCGCCACAACGCTCTGCTTCGTCGGCGCGAGCGGCGGCAACTACTTCATGAACGAGCTTCTCTCCGCGGTCGCCCATACGGTTCGAGCCGAAGGAGTCGATGCGTCCGTGGTCATGGACTCGTTCTCGCCCCCGCGGGGCACGAGCGTCTGCGTCGATGACTCGACCGTCTACGTGGTCATCCCCCACGAGTACTTCCTCCTGACTCCGCCCACCGGGCACCCGACGCGCGCCCAACTCGCCCGGACGATCTCGTTCTGCGTCGAGCAGCCCGGCACGACGTGGTTCGAGATCAGCTGCCGGCACGCCGCGCGCACCGCGGCCGTGGTGGACATCCAGCGCAGCTCGCTGCCAGCGCTGCACGGGCGCGGCCTGGCGGCTGAGCACTTCCGCCTCGGCTACACGGACTACTGGGATCGCTGGGGTGGCGAGAACGAAGTCGAGCGGCCGGTGGACGTCGTTTACATGGGCTCCGTCGCCGAGCGGCGCGACCGGCTCCTGGCGTCCTATGCGGACACGCTCTCGCCGCTGGAGGTCCGGCTCCTGGTGCCCCCGCTGGCGCCGAAGACGCACGGGCGCCCCGACTACCTGCTCGAGGAGGAGAAGTGGCGCTGCCTGCGGTCGGCCAAGACGATCCTCAACCTGCACCGGCAGGAGGGGGCGTACTTCGAGTGGGCGCGAGTGCTCGAGTCGGTCGCGAACGGCTGCGTGGTCGTCTCCGAGCACTCCGCGGACGCCTCACCGCTGATTGCCGGCGAGCACTACATCAGCGGCAGCGCGGAGAACCTGGCACTGCTCGCGAACGGCCTGCTCGAGGACTCAGAGCAGCTGCGAGGGATCCGGCTCGGCGCGTACGAGTTCGTGCGCTCGGAGCTCTCGATGCGGCCATCAGCACAGCGGCTGATCGCCCTCGCCGAGCACGTGCGCCGCACGGCGGCGCGGCCCTCGCGACGGCTGCTCTCGGTTGTCACGGGGTCCTCGGCGCCCGCACCGGCACGGGCCGCGACCGCGCTGAGCCGGGTGCAGGCCCGCCTCAGAGACCGGGTGCGCCACGACCCGTGGGTGTTGGCGGCCCTCGAGCGCTCGGAGCTCGTGCAGGAGCTCGCCATCAAGCAGATCATCGCGACCAAGCGGCTGGCCCTCGCCGACCTCGAGACGAGGCGGGCGCTGAGTAGCCACCAGCTCGCGGCTCGTGGCGAGGATCCCGACGAGGTGCGGACGCTCGCCCGCACGCCCGCCTACAGGCGGGCGTCGGTCCGGGTCTCGGTGATCAGCCCGGTCTACAACCACGGCACCGAGATCGTGCGGGCGCTAGAGAGCGTAGTCGCGGCCGACTACCCGGACCTCGAGGTCGTGGTGCTCGACGACGGGTCGAGCGATGGCTCCGCACGCTCGGTGATGCGCTTCTTCGAGGAGCATCCCTTCCTGCCGGGCCTGCTGCTCGCCCATCCGGTCAACCGCGGCATCGGAGCCGCTCGCAACGCCCTGCTCAAGCGGGCCAGCGGCGAGTTCGTCTTCGCGCTCGATGCCGACAACGAGATCTATCCCCCCACCTTGCGCCGCCTCGTGCGCGCGCTCGACCACGACCCGGGTGCGTCATTCGTTTACTCGATGCTCCAGGAGGTCCGCGACGGTGTGCCCACCGGGTTGCGGTCCGCGCTCCCGTGGGAGCCCGAGCGGTTCCGGCAGGCGAACTACATCGATGCGATGGCCCTCCTGCGCCGGCGCGAGCTCGTCGAGCTCGGCGGATACGAGGAGGACCTGCGCCTGCACGGCTGGGAGGACTACGACCTGTGGTGCCGATATGCCGAGCACGGCCGGCGCGGCGCCTTCGTCCCCCAGATCCTCGGGCGCTATCACTGCAGCGAGTACTCGACGATCACGCTGACCAACATCGACGATGCGGAGATGAGGTGGCTGCTGGGCCGACGCTATCCCAGGCTGATGGACGGTCGAGCGCCCGGGCGCTTCGCCCCCTCCGCGGCCGTCGAGCGTTGAATGGACGATACCGCCCCCGCGCCTTCCGGCCGTCGACCGCGCCTACGGGGGCCCCGACGATCCTGAGCTCGTGGTCTCGACCGCCGCGGAGTCGTTCATCCATTCCGCCGGAAGGGTCGTAGGAGAATCGTGCGAGCGCAGGGTCCGCAGCCGCTTCGTGGTGCCCACGTAACCGCGCTTACGGTTGAGGAACGGGCGTTCCACCAGACGGAAGGAACCCTCGGCCAAGACGAAGGTCACGACCAGACCTGCGAGCGCCAGCACGACTGCCGAGCGCTGATAGTGGCCACCCATCCGAAGCGGAGCCGACAGCTCACGCAGGACCGCGAAGTGCCAGAGGTAGATCGAGTAGGACCGCGTGCCCGCCCAGTGGAGCACCGGGTGGTCGAGCGCCCGCCAGCGCCCGCCCCCTCCTCGGGCCGCGACGACGCAGCCGGCGACGATGCCGCCCGCCCCGGCGGCGAGGGCGAGGGCGCCGAGGAATCGCGCCGCCCAGACGTGAAGGCCGAGGGAGACGAGCTCGAACTGATCAACCGTCAAGAACAGCACGGCACCGGCGATGGTGATCCTCAGACCTAACTGGCGCAGCTTGGCGGGATCGCGGCCATCCCAGGGCCGTAGGGCGTCGATCACGGCCAGCGCGATACCAGGGACGAACAGGTAAAACGCGTGACGCAGCGTGAGCGCATCACGTGGGGGCGAATTTCCGCTTAGCGCGGCGGCGGATGCCAGCGCTCCCGCGGCCAGCAAGGTCAGGGCGATCGCGGCGCGGACCCCCGGACGCGCACCGGCACGGCGGGCGAGAGCGACCCCCACCAGGCCCACAACGGGGACCACGAGGTAGTAGCGCAGCTCGACCGTGAGGCTCCACGCCTGGCCGAGGAGGTCCACGAAAGGCGATCGGTACCAGTCGACCCACAGCGCCGCCGTCTGGGCGACCCCCGACGGCCGAAGCCCCCGAAAGCCCTCGACCGAGAAAATGACCGTCAGGACCAGCCAGTACGCGGGTAGGATGCGCAGCGCCCGGTTACGCAAGTACCCTGGGATGGAGACTGGGGGCCCGTCCGCGATCGCCCAGGCGGCGAATGGGCGGGCGATTAGGTAGCCCGAGAGTACGAAGAACAAGGGCAGACCGTTGGCGTGGTTGATCAGGTGGCCGCCGAGCGCCCCGAAGCTGTCACGGAAGTCGATCGGTGCGCGCATCAGGTCGTATCGCTTGGCCTCGAGCAGCGCCCACGCAGGCGCATGCAGGAGCACTACCCCGATGGCCGCGAGCCCCCGGAGCGGATCTCCCAGCGGGAGCCGTGACGGACGGGCCTCGCTCGTGGCCGTTTGATCCATAGCCCGGATGTTAAGTACCTCGGCCCCCCGGCGAAGCACCCTTGGCTGGTGGCTCACACGATTGATCTTCGCGAAGGTGGCCGATCACCGCAGCGAGTACTCGACGATCACGCTGACCAGCATCGACGGCGTGGACATGAGGTGGCTACGAGGCCGACGCTATACCACGCCGATGGACGGTCGAGCGCCGAGGCGCTTCGCCCCCTCCACGGCCATCGAGGGTTGAGTGGACGATGCGGCCGCCCTCTATCGTGATCTGCGCGTTGCAGTGCTCGAGCGTGCTCGGACGGTGAGCGATCACGATGGTCGTGCGGTTGCTGGTCAGCCGGTCGAGCGCGTCCATGATCTCGTCCTCGGTCCTGGGGTCTACCGAGCTGGTGGGCTCATCGAGGACGAGCAGCGGCGCATCCCTCAAGAACGCCCGCGCGAGCGAGATCCGCTGGCGCTCTCCCCCCGATAGGTGCATCCCCCGCTCGCCGACGTTCGTCTCGTATCCCTCGGGCAGCCCCAGAATGAAGTCGTGTGCATTCGCGGCTCGCGCCGCGGCCTCGAGCTCGGCTGCGCTGGCCCCCGGGTTCGCGTAGGCGATGTTTGTCGCGACGCTGGTGGAGAAGAGCACGGGTTCCTGGAGCACGACCGACAGCTGCCTGCGCAGGTCCTTGAGCTTGTAGTCGCGCAGGTCGACGCCATCAAGAAGGATCCGCCCGCGCGTCGGATCGTAGAAGCGCAGCAGGAGGCTGACCAGCGTGGTCTTGCCTGCGCCCGTGGTTCCGGCGATGCCAAGCTGGGTCCCCCGGTCAAGCGCGAAGGCGATGTCATGGAGCATCTCCTCGCCGTCCCCATATGCGAACGACACGCCGTCGAACACCACCGCGCCGGATGCCCGCCCGATACTGCGTGCTCCTGGACGTTCGCGGACGTCCGGCGCCTCGTCGAGGAGACGGTACACTCGTTCGGCGCTCGCCATGTGGCTCTGCAGCGCACCGGCCAGCTCGCTGATGCTCCGCAGCGGCGCGTGCAGCTGCGCGAGGTAGCTGAGCAGCAGGATCAGTTCTCCCAGCGTGATCACACCGGACTGGACGTGGCGGACGGCGACGAACAGGAACGCCGACACACCGGCCGTGAACGCAAGTCCGATGGCGAGCCCCAGAACGCCGGCGGCGATCTCGTAGCGAATTCGCGCTCGCATTCCTTCGTCCGCACAGCGAGAGAAGCGTTCGTGCTCACGGTCCTCCTGCCCGAACGCCTTCACCACTCGCAGGCCCGCCAGCACCTCCTGGACCACGGACGAAGCGCTGCTCTCGAGCTGCTTCACCTCGATGGCTCGGGTACGCAGGCGCTTGCGGTTGACGGTCAGGAGCAGGTAGAGGACGGGGAGGATCGCGGCGCCGACCAAGCACAGCTGCCAATCGACGAGCGCGGTTACGAAGAACATCCCGACGAGCAGGAGGGCGCTGGTCGAGAACGTGACCACGGCGTCGACCGCCAGATACCGCACCGCCATCGCGTCGTTGTGTATCCGGTACACCGAGTCTGCCGGTCCCCCGGAATCGTGATAGGCGAGCGCCAGCCGCTGGATGTGACCGAAAAGCTTCGTGCGGCAACGCAGCATGACCCGCTCGCCGGTGTAGCATTGCATGACGCGGTTGCCGAGGCTCTGCAGCTGTGCAAACAAACCGACGAGCAGCAGCAGGCCTACAGACACCACCAGCAGCCCGGTGCGGGAGTTTGTAGCCGCAGCCGGAAGCACGGATTTGAGGAAGCCCGAGACGGGGCGACCGCCGAGGACGTTGTCGACGACTATCTTGAGGGGCACGGGCGTCACAAGCAGCAGTGGCGTACCCAGCAGACCCACGCAGACGGTCCCCGCGATTCGCAGCCGGTCCTTGCGCACGTCCGCGTAGAGCCTGCGATAGATCGCGAGCTCCCCGAAGCGACGCTTGATCCGCGAGCTCACGTGGTTTCGGGCGAGCTCAGCTCAAACGACCGGCGTCTCGCGGACCGCAGGCGCAACGCCGCGCGCGAGCCCCCAAGCCGCTGTCTTGCCGACCGTAGGGGCGCCGTGATGCGCCAGCTCACCGAGCCGAACAACGTGTCCAGCTCGCGCTCCAACGCCGTCACCTTGTCGTGCCACCACCTCAGGTCGACCGCGTCGGTCAGCATTGCGGTCCCTCGCAGGACGGGCAACGGGCCGTCGGCGGCGACCGCGAGCGTGTAGACCTCCTCGCCCGGCGCGACGCCCGTCACCTTGCGAACGCTGGCAGCGATCTCGACGCCCGAGCTTCGTTCCTGCAGGCCCGCGTCGTCCGTGATCAGCGAGCTGATCCACTGATGCTGGCGATAGAGGGCGACGTGCCGGAAGCGCTGCGTCAGGGCGGCGTGGAGCTCGGCTGGCGTGTACTCGTGGATGTGGTGGGGGTTCCCCGGGAGGTAGACCTCGCGGTTCGGAGACGACACGATCAGCACACCCTCGGGGCGCAGAACGCGGCGTAGCTCGTCGAGCACGACCTCGCGCCGGTGCACGTGCTCAATGACCTCAAAGCACACGACGACGTCGAACGAGCACGGCGTGAAAGGCAGTTGCTCCAGGTCGCCGACGACGAACTCCCCGATCGGGTCCACGCGAAGGATCGCACTCTCGATCGCCTCGCCCGCAATGTCGACGCCGACGATGCGGGAGGCGCCAGCCTCTGCGAGTATCTCGGCACCGTAACCCACGCCACAGCCCGCGTCGAGGACCTCCTTCCCGCCCACGGCGCCAGCCGCCCACCTGTAGCGCCCCTCGTGCTCGGCTCGAATGAGTCCCGGCATCGTCTCCGGCACGAACCGCTCCTCAGACTGTCGCGTCGGGACTGATGCTCCCGCGGAGTGCGTCGGCAGCGTTGCGTCGGCAGCGTACGAATCTCGTCCACCTCCCTGGTCGTCGACTGGTCGCATTGTAGTTACGCTAGTAGCTCGGCTTTCGCCCGATCCCGACCAGCGTGAGGCCCACGGGCGGGCGCCAATGGGCCTCGACGTGCTTCCAGCTCGCCAGCAGCGCCTCGTAGGCGCGCACCGCCACCGACCCGATCTGCGTGGAGCGACCGCGCCCCTTGATCCACCACCCCGGGATGCCCAGGACATTGAAGTGATGGAGGTCGTCGGTCTCCAGCCCGGCGTGATCGATGAGCTCTCGTACCATCGAAGGCGTGTAGCGGCGCCAGTGGCCGTAGGCGAGGTCGAGCGACCCGTAGAGACGGGGATGGGCGGGGACGAGTAGCGCCAGTCGCCCACCCGGGCGCAGCGCGGCGGCCATCGAGACCGTCGCCGCCGCATGGTCCTCGATATGCTCGAGTACGTTCTGGCACACCACCAGGTCGACCGTACCCGCCCAGCGCGCGAGGGAGGGCGCATCGGGGAGCAACTCCCGGACGCACGCCACCCTTGGGTCGGATGCGAAACGCGCCTCCAGGACGTCGGCGCAGCCGGGGTCGGGCTCGATCGCGAGCAGTCGCTTGGCGCCGTCCTCCAGCAGGCGACCGGTGAAGGTGCCGATTCCTGCGCCCACGTCGACTACCGTTCCCCCCGCGAACGGAGCGAACTGCTCGTACAACCAGTCGCACAGGCGGTCGGCGTCGCCCAGCAATCGCAGCTCGTCGAGGATCGCCTCGCTGGAGGAGCGCGCGGGCACGCGCTTTGGATAGCGGGGCACCACGGGCGAGCGCCCGGCCCGGACTTCGCTCACGCGGCGCTTGGCGTAGAGGACGACCTTGGTTCGCGGGTCGAACTCGAAGGTCCGCTCCCCTAGGGCGCTGCCGAGCCTCAGGGCCCCCCGCTCGGCCACGGCGGGTGCGATTGGGGAGACGTCGACCATGAGCGTGCGGACAGTGGAGGTCTTGCCCACGAAGTGCCACCCCAGCGCGTCGAAACCGTGCCGGTCCAGCAGCGCCAGTAGGCCACTGAGGGAGAACAGCACCACGTGGTCGGGCACCCGCTGGGCCTCAGGCCAACGCCGCCCCAGCACGCGGCTGACCGGCGCCCCGGCGTCGGGGGTCAGGAGCGCCAGCACGCCGCCGGGTCGCAGCACGCGCGCCGCCTCCTGGACAATCGCTCCGGGCTCGGGAACGTGCTCGATCAGGTCCATCATCGTCACGGCGTCGAGCTCGCCGCCGCCCAGCCCCGCGTCCTCCAGAGCGCCGACATGCACGTCGAGGTCGAGCTCGTCGCGCGCGAAGCGGACGGCCCACTCGTTCAGCTCGACCCCTCGAACCTGCCAGCCCCTGTCTCGGGCGGTGGACAGCAGGAACCCGGGCCCGCAGCCCACGTCCAGCAGCCGGCCCCGCTCGGGCAGATGCAGCTGGATGTGGTCCAGCACCTCGCCGAACTTGCGCTCGATGTGGTCGCGGTCGGCGAGATAGTCTCTGTAGCCCCGAAAATCGCCGCGGCCGGGCGGTCCGTACTCGGGGTTCACGAAGTAGCGCGCGCCTCCAAAGCGATCGCGCGTCTCCTCGTGGGGCGGCGGCTCGCATAGGTACAGCGAGCGACAGCTCCGGCAGCGCGTGAAACGGTGGCCATCCACAGCGAACGCGTGGCGTGCCTGGACCGATCCGCAGGCGGGGCATGGAAAGCTCATCGCGTCCGCTCCCACGCGGCTCGGCGTGAGGTCGCGTGCGCGAGCGCCTTCAGCAGCGTCACGAACGGCTCGGTCGGGATCCCGGTCAGCAGCATGGCGAGATCGGCGCCCCAAGCCGGTGAAGGAGCGGGGCGCCGCGCTCATCCGATCCGGCATCGCATGAGCGTGGCGAGCACGCGGGCGCCGTCGCAGACGGTGAGCTTCTTGCCCTCCTCGCGAGACCGGGCGCGGTAGTTCACCGGAACCTCGTAGATGGTCATCTTGCCCTTGAGCAGCCGCGCGGGGATCTCGGCGTCGATCCCGAAGCCGTCCTCGCGTAGCTCAAGTCCGCGGAGGATATCGGTGGGCATCACCTTGAGGCAGCTGAGGATGTCCGAGAGCCAGGCGTTGTAGAGGATGTTCGCCGCAGTGTTGATCATGCGGTTTCCCATCACGTACCAGAAGCCGAAAGCGGAGTGGGACTGAAACATCCGCGTGCCGAACACCGCATCCGCCTTGCCGTCCAGCAGCGGCTCCAATAGGCGCCCGATCTCGTCGGGGCAGTACTCCAAGTCGGCATCGAGGATCGCGGCGTAGCGGCCAGCGGCCTCTCCGAGCGCCAGCCGCACCGCGTGGCCCTTGCCGCGGTTGCGCTCCACATGGACGATCTTCACCTCGGAGGGCCACTCACCACCGTCGAGGATCGCTCGCGTACGGTCGGTCGAGCCGTTCTCCACCACGACCAGCTCCCAGCTCTCCACCGGGTACTGGGCGGCAATCACCCGCTTGACGGCCTCCACGATCGTGTCCTGCTCGTTGTACGCTGGCATGAGGATCGACAGCTCAGGCATGTGGCTGCGGTCTCACGCCGGCCGTGATCCTGATGGTCTCCACGAGCGGCAGCCTAGCTGCTCGTCTTCCGGGGCATCCGGCTGGCAAGCCCCGGGACTGCGGCGTTTCGGTTCGCTCAGCCACCTGCGGCATCGGTCGAATCGGTGTTCTGGGCCTGCCAAGGCCAACTCATCCTCGAACGCCACGGCGGCGCGAACCGCTGGCGGCGTGGGCCTGACACACGCACTTTCTGAACTACACTCCGCGGATGAGGACCCGGGCCGAGGCGGCGGGCGATGCCAGCTCCCTGCTCGACCGGCTCCGATCGAGGCGGTGGCCGTCCTGGTCCCCGCGGCTGACCCTCGGGCTGGCGATGGTCTGCTCCGCCGCCGCGGTCCTCGCGGTCACCCGCGGCGAGGGCTTCTTCGGGGACGAGTGGGGCTTCTACGCGAGCTACCCGGGGTTTGACCTGAAGGAGATGCTCGGCCCGCGGGTGGGCCACCTGCAGGTCGTCGTGATTCTTCTCTACAAAGGGGTCCTTCAGTTGTGGGGGCCCAGCGATGTCGCCTTCCGGCTCATCCTCGCCGTCCTGATCCTGCTCTGCGGAGGGCTCGTCTACGAGCTCGTCCGCCGCCGCGTCGGCGACTGGCTCGCCCTCGGCCCTGCTGTGCTGGTGCTGTCGTTCGGAGCCGGGGGCGAGACCTATGCCTCGACGCTGGGGATCACCATCGTGCTGACGATCGTCGCCGGCTTGGCGATGCTGCTCTGCCTCGAGCGCCGCGACCTTGTCGGCGACGTCGGCGCCTGCCTGCTGCTGGCCGCCGCGCTTGGGACGTACGGTCCGGCGATCGCGTTCCTCGCCGGCGCCGGCGCCGTGATCCTGCTCGCCGGCGAGCGGCCCGAGTGGCGCCGGACCTGGGTCTTTGGGGTGCCGCTCGTGCTCTACTTCGCCTGGCGACTCTGGTCCCCGCCAGGCCAGGGTTACGCACCGGGGGTGACACTCGTGGACCTGCTCCACCTGCCGAATTCAATGCTCGACTCGATCGCTGCGACGCTGGCCGCGCTGACTGGGCTGCTCACCTCTCCGGGCAACGATGCCAGCACCGCCATGCCGTTGGCCTGGGGGCAGGCATTGCTAGCGCCGTTGGTGATCGCCACGGTCCTGCTTCTGCGCCGCCGGCGCAGGCCGGTCGCCCGCTGGATCTGGGCGGTGCTGGCGATGCCGCTGGTCTACTGGGCGGCGCTCGGCGCCGCCGGCCGCTCGCCGTCGGCGAGCCGCTATCAGCTGCTCAGTGCGATCTTCCTCATCCTCCTCTACGCACAGCTCGCATCGGGGATTCGCATCGGTCACCGTGCTGTGGCTATCTGCTTGGCGGCGTTCGGGCTCGCCACGCTCGCAAATCTCGGCGCCCTGGATACGTTCGGGAGATACTTCCGCGCCAACTCCGATGAGAACAGAGCCGAGCTGGCGGCGCTCGAGCTGATTCGCGACCGCGTCGATCCTCGGTTCTTCGTCGAGGGGACCGGCCCGGCGACATCGATCCCGGACCTGTTGATCCCGGCCGGCCAGTACTTCGCCGCCGCGGACGCTTACGGCTCCTCGGCGATGTCGCTCGCGCGACTGCGGTCGAGTCCTGACTACGTCCGGAAGGCCGCCGATGCGGAGTTGATCCAGGCCCTCGGGCTGACGCCCCGGGCGCCTAGCGGTCCGCTCCAAGTCGGGGGTGAGCTGTCACCCGGCGCCGCGGCCGGCCTCGATACGCAGGTCCAGGCTCCCTGTCTCCGGGTGATCCCCCGCCAGCCGGGTGCGACGTTAGAGGTGACGCTGCCGCCGGGCGGGTTCTCGGTTCGGCCCGATCCGGGCGTGCCCCCAACACTGACCCTCTCCCGCTTTGCCGGGTCGGGAGTGATCCCGCTTCCCTCGCCCGTCACGGCCCAGACTCAGGCCGTGACGATCCCCCCCGACCCTTCTAGCGTTCCATGGCGCCTGCAACTCGTCGCAGCGGCGCCACTGACGCTCTGTCCGCTGCGCCCGGCGTGAGGACCTCTCGATTTTGATGCCGGCCCGGCGAGCATGAGAGGCGCTGGTAGAGTCGCCGCCGTGAGAGCGCATGAGGGGGCAGGTACCGGCCACGCAGGCGCGGGCGAGCAGAGGGCCGAGCTCGAGAGGCTGCGATTTGCGCTTCGTACCATTCAGACCAGCCGGAGCTGGCGCATCACGAGTCCGCTGAGACAAGCCGGGGCCGTGGCTCGAAGCCTGCGTTCGCGCGCTCGGCCTGACTCCACGCAGCCTTGCTCGGGGCCGAGACCCCGTGGCGACGCGGCCGGCGCGGCAGGCGCCGACACGAGCTCAGCGAGCAGCCGTTCGCGCGCCTCCTTGGACGATCGGCCCTCATTGCCGCTGCCCGAGTCGCCGCTGCCCGAGTCGCCGCTGCCCGAGTCGCCTCTGCCCGGCGCGCAAGCGGACGCGAAGCTCGCACCCGACCTCGCGAGCGAGCTCGGGCGCCAACCGGGCTGGATGTACCCTTGGTCGTTCGCGCCCGGGGCTGATGCGCCGCTGCTACACCCCGGGCTTCCAAGCGTTCACCGTACTCGTGCCGAGATGATCGAACCGGCGGTGCGGGCGGCTCTTGCCGCCGCCGGGCCGAAGGCGACCGCTCTCGATCTCGCCTGTTCCGAGGGCTACTTCGGGCAACGACTGCTCGAATGGGGAGCACACCGAGTCGTGGGAGTGGACATCAGGACGCAAAACGTGCGACGGGCGGAGCTGGTCCGCGACCACTTTGGCATTGCTCCAAGTCGAATTTCCTTCCAGCAGGGCGATGTGTTCGACATCGATCTCGAGACCCTGGGTCGCTTCGACGTGGTTTTGCTGCTCGGTCTCATCTACCACGTCGAGGATCCCGTCGGCGTTGTGCGGCTGGCCCGAGGCCTGACGAGATCTTTGTGCGTCATCGAAAGCCAGCTGACCCGCCAGAATGGGCCGATCGTGCACGGCAACGGAGTTCCCGACGTCCTTTTCTCAGCGGACGCGAGCTTTGCCGTCGAGCTCGAGGATGACAGCGATCTCAACCCGCTGGCATCGACGCCCGGCGTTCTCAGCCTGATCCCCAATCGTGCCGCACTCGAGCTCATGGTCCGCACGGCCGGGTTCGAGCGCTGTGAGATCGTCGCCGCGGACTCTCATCACAATCCGCAGTACCGGGTAGGCGACCGGGCAGTCGCGCTCGGCCGAGCGTAGGCGCCGGCTCGCCGCTAGCAGCCTCGTCCCGGGGCCCAGCTTGCGCCCCACTTGCGCTTCAATGCCACTGCCGACCGGACCCACTGCTCGCCATATCGTGGAGCCCAGGCAGCGTGATGAACGACCGCCAGGTCGTCGACGACCACCCGTCGCCCCAGGGCCCGGGCCTGAAAGCAGAGATCCACGTCGTAGCCGTGGAAGTCCGGCGCGAAAGCCTGGTCGAAGCGAAGCTGGCGCACGGCCCACGGCGAGAGTGCCATCAGAAGGCCGTCGACCACATCGACGTCCTGCGGGGTCCCGCCGGGAAACACGATGCGCCCCGTCCCGAGCAGCGCCGGAGCCGCCACTCCGCCGAAGCAGTCCCCCTCCCACCAGGCGAGACTGCGCACCCCGCGGGCGCCCACGACCCCTACCACCGCTACGTTCGTCTCTGCGATCCGCCGGCGTAGCTTGAACATGAATTGCCGGTCGACGATCTCGACGTCTTGGTGCAGGAGCACCAGCGCCTCGAGCTCCCCATGGCGCCCCGCCTCGTCGAGGATCCGGTTGTAGGCGCTCTGCAGCGAGTCGCCCCGCTGCGCCAGGATCAGCGAGCCGGGCTCGGCGACGCGGCGGATTCCGGGCAGCGCCTGAGCGCGATACGTGGCTTCGGATGCGACGGCGATGCCGAACGAGATCATCGCGCGAAGGTAACGTATCGACCTGTCCGTCTGGGATATCGTCCCGAGTGATGGACTTCGAGTGGCCGCCACCGACCCTCGAGGGGCTAGCTGCCACCATCGCAGCGGGCCATACCACGATGTGGTGCGACTGGCCGGTCCTCGACGGGCGCACCGCCGTCGATGAGCATTTGTGCATCGAAGGCTGGGCGTATTGTGAGCGCGGTCTCGAGGAACTCGTCGTCGTCGTCGATGGGGAGCGTCACGCCGCGCATCTGGGCCTGCCGCGTGGCGACGTCGACGAAAGCCTGCCTGCTTTCGATGGTCAGGTATCGGGCTTCAGGCACGTGCTAGACACGCGTGCCTGGGCACCGGGCGCCCATGATCTGAGCGTTGTGGCGGTTGGTCGTGACGGGAGAGCCGTGGGACAGAGCGGAATCGTGACCCGGGGGCCAGACCTCCCATACCGCGCATGGCGGGAGCGACACGGCTCGCTGCCGCCGGCCGCCGCGACTCCCTCGGCAGAGCAGCCACCACTGATCGTCTGCGTACTCAAGACTGGCGCCCCTGGCGGTCCGCTCGCCCAGTCACTGAAGCGACAGTCGCATGGTAACTGGCGCCGAGCCGCTGGGAAATTGGGCCTCACCCTGGCGGAGATCGCCCGAGACAACTGTCCCGGCGTGATCGTGGAGGACGGCGGGTTCCTAGATCCCTCGGCGCTGGCACGGCTGGCCGCAGCGATGAAGGCGGCTCCGCCCGCCGATCTCGTATATGCCGACGAGGATGCTATGGCCGCCGACGGAAGTCGCGTCGGTGCGTTCTTCAAGCCCGGCTGGTCGCCGGAGCTGGTGCTGAGCACCGACTACGTGGGCCCACTGGTGGGAGTCGGCCCCAACGCCGCTCGCGTGGTGCTTGCCGCCGCGCCGGATCCCCCCTCTACGATCTACGACCTGCTCTTGCGCCTCGCGGACTCGTCGGTATGTGTCGAGCGGATCCCCGACGTGCTGTTCACGTCACAACGCCCGCGCGTGCCTTCCGATGATTACCGGGCCCGCACGGCGCTGGAGGCGCTGGGTGCGCGACGGGGGCGCAAGATCCGGATTACGCGGCTCGCGCGTCCGGGCACGCGGGACGTGAGCTGGGACGTCGAGGGTGACCCGGTGGTGAGCGTCGTGATACTTACGAGCTACTCTCGTGGACTTTTGAGGGAGTGCCTGCGCTCGATCCACGAGCAGACCACATACGCGGACCTCGAGGTGGTGATCGCCGACTCGAGCCCGGAGCACCTGGCCTCCTCGGAGCCAGAGCTCGCCGGCCTCGAGCACCGCGTCGTCGCATACGACGGTGAGTTCAACTTCTCCAGAGCGGTGAACCAAGCGGCGCGTGCCGCCCGCGGTGACTACCTGGTACTGCTCCACGACGACACGGAGGTGCGGTCTCCGGATTGGGTGCAGAGGATGCTTGCCCAGGCCCAAGGCGTCGACGTCGGGGTGGTGGGCTGCAGGCTGACCTCCCCGGACGGGCGGGTCCGGCATGGCGGCGTGGGAGTCCACGCGGGCATGCCGTGGCACCTCTATCTGGACTTCCCGGTCGACGCGCCGGGCTATCGTGGGATGCTGGACTTGGTGCGCAACTGCAGTGCCGTGTCCGGGGCCTGCATGCTCGTAAGCTCTGACCTGTTCGACGAGCTCGGCGGGTTCGACGAGTCGATGGAGACCGGCTTCGCCGACACGGACTTCTGCTTGCGCGCGGTCCAAACGGGCCGACGGGTCGTATGGACGCCCCATGCCGAGCTTGTGCATCACGGGCGATCCTCGTTCTCGCCTCGGGCCGGTGGTGCGGACGCAGAGCGGTTCACCGGGCGCTGGAGCGCGCCATACGCCGACGGTGACCCTTATTATCATCCAGCCTTCATGCCGTCTCGCGACTACGAGCTCCGCCCGGAGGGACCCGGAGAACAACCCGAACCAGGTTCTTCTTGGCCTCCGACGGCCTCGCAGCCCGACGTGGACGCGTCGGCCCACCCCCTGTCGGACCTCGAGCCCTTCGGACGGCCCCCCGGGACGGATGAGGAGATCGCTGCGGCGATCTCGAGCGGTCGCCCCGCCATGTGGTGTGACGAGCCTGAGCTCGACGCCGGGCTTGCCGCCTTCGGGTTCCTTCGCGTCTCGGGATGGGCGTACTCGAGTATGGGCATCGAGATCTTCGTATACCTCGACGGCCGGCCTCACCGGCCGCGCCTCGGCATGATGCGCGATGACCTGGCGAATGGCCTTGGCGAGGAACTGGGCGACGCGGGCTTCTCTGTCTTGATCGACCTCGACGCCCACCGAGCCGGCTGCCTCGAGCTCGTCGTCGTGGCGCGCAGGTCAGACGGACTCACCGTAGGGGTGCGCGGGGAGGTCGAATGCCGTCCGACCCCCCCCGGAGTGCGGCCGCCGGAGTGGCAGCCCGGCGGCGGGCCCGAGGACTCGGCGGTATCCGATGCCGGCTCTGCCTGTGGCGAGAGGTTCGTGCCGGAGGGATGGCACGGCAGGCTGATCGCGATTGAGCACGAGGCTCGCTACCGGTGGGCTGAAGGCCTGGCCAGAGACCGCGAGGTCCTCGACGTCGCCTGTGGCGTCGGCTATGGCACGTCGGTCCTCGCCCGTGCAGGGGCGACACGAGCACTTGGCGTGGACGTCAGTCCGGACGCGCTCGACCAGGCGCGGAAGCGGGCTGGAGACTTGGAGGAGTTCGTCGTCGGCGATCTGCACAACCTCCCGTGCGAGGATCACTCATTCGACCTCATCACGTGCTTCGAGACGATCGAGCACGTCGCCGACCCGGCTCGTGGCCTCGACGAGCTCCGACGGGTGATACGACCGGACGGCGTGTTGCTGCTGTCGTCCCCGAACCGCGACGTCTACATACCGGGCAATCCCTTTCACGTCCACGAGTACACCCCGGACGAGCTCGAGGCCGCGGTGTCGGCGCGCTTTGAGCATGTCCGTGTCTACCGTCAGCGGAACCACCTCGCTTCGCTGATCTGCGGCGACGAGACCTTCGCAGTCGCGCGACTCGATCAGCAGATCGAGACCGACATGCGTAAGGGGGTCGCCGGTGCGGCCGGCGACGAGCTGTACACGCTCGTCGCCGCCAGCGACGCTCCTCTACCGAGGCTTCCCTCGGTTGGAATCCTCGGCGAGGTCTTTGATGTCAAGGCCTGGTATGACCGCGCGCTGGCCTGGGAGGAGCGGGCATTGGTGGCCGAGGCGCGAGCGCAGGCACTGAAGGCCATGGAGAGCGGAGCCAAGGATGAGTCCGAGCGTCTACGCGCTCTGCGAGGCGGCAATGCCGGCGTCGTTGTCCTCCGGAGGTTGGCGCGACGTGGCTTGCGAAGGGCCAAGCGAGCCGTGAGGGCTCGCGTGGCCGCGATCGAGCGCGATCACGAAGGTCGCCGCGCGCCCCTGGTGCCCGGCTGCTCCCGGCTGCGCCTACCGGCTCTCGAGCGGCAGATCCGCGAGCGCCTCGCGAGCCGGCCAAGGTAGCTCAACACTCGCGTCGCAGAGCGCGCCGGCACCGCGTCAACTGCCATTCAATCCGGAAGTCAGCGCGGAAGCTCGTAGGACAGAAGCAGAAATGCGGGGTGGTAGAAGGGGTCGCCGCTGCGGTAGCGCGAGCCCCAGCGTTCGCCGAACCGGGCTAGGTCGCCGGGGTTGACCTCCATCGGAAGCGACGATCGCTCATGATGTATGAGGACCGCGCGCGGCGTCCAAACGACTCGCCCACCCTGCTCGATCGCCCGCAGGCACAAGTCGACGTCGCTGTACTCCGAGTGAAACGACTCGTCGTAGCCGTCGAGCTGCGCGTACAGCCGCCTGCTCACCATCATGCAGGCCCCGGTGACCGCGCTGCAGTTGTGCGTCGTGTCGAGCATGCCGCGGTATCCGGGCGCGTCGCCGGCAAAGCCGACGTTGATGTGGCCGGGACCCAGGCCCCCCGGCGCGATCACGACGCCGGCGTGCTGGACCTCTCCGCCCGGATAGAGAAGCTTGCAGCCGACCACTCCGACGCCCGGCGTGAGCGCGTGCTCGAGCATTCGCTCGATCCAATCGGCGGAGCGCACCTCCGTGTCGTCGTTGAGCAGCACGAGGTATTCGCCTGAGGCCGCCGCCGCCCCGATGTTGATGGCCAGGGAGAAGCTGAAGCGCCCGGCATAGGGCACGCGTCGATGAGGGACTCCGTCGAGCAGCTCTTCGACGCAGGAGAGGCCGCCGGGCTTTGAGTCGACGATGACGACCTCGAGTCTCCGATAGGTCGTGCGCTCTCGCAGGGACCGCAGGCACCTCGATAGCAGCGCGTCCGAGCCGCTGGGAATGACGACGGAGACCAGCGGCTCCGGGCCGAGCTCCCAGCGGACGTCGCGCGCGCCACGGCGCCCTGTAGGTTCGAGGTGCGCGCGTCTGCCGCACCGCGCGGCGAGCCGCTCTATCGCCTCCCTTGCCCGCGGGTCGTCCGCGGGAACGCGGGGGCGATGGGAGGTGAACAGCGTCTCGGGGATGCGCTCCACGTTCAGTGACGCGTCCACCGTTCGTAGCAGCGTCTGGTAGATCGTCTGCGGGGGCCGCGGCTCGGCGGCGAGCGCCGCGGTTGCGACCCGCGCCCCGATCATCACCAGCGGTCCCACGTAGTCGGTGCTGAGCAAAAGCTCCGGTGACCAGCCCGGCTTGAAGAACGCATCGCCGCGCTCGCCGTCCGCCATCAACGCGTCCTCGTCGGCGTAGACGAGGTCCGGCGCCGGTTCGGCGCTCATCGCGGCGGTAAGCCGCGCGAGGGCGCCGGGCGCCAGTGCGCCGCGATCCTCGACCAGAACCGCGAGCCCGCGACCATCGGCGACGGCGTGCAGCGCGTCGCCGAGAGAGCCGGCGGCACGGCGCCAGTTGCAGTGGGTCTGGCGGGCGAGCGAGGCTTCGACGCTGCCGGGCGCATCGGGGGCCGGCAGGACGTGGACGGCCAGCGAGGGCGCCGGCCGGCCAGCGATCGGCGGGAGCGCTGCGGAGGCCTGCTCCCGCGCCGAGCGTCGCAGCCAGGCGCGGTAGGGAAGGTCCGGTCCCACACGGAGGGTGGTGGCCCGGGCTACCTCCCCGCCCCCGGACCCCCGGGCCCTGACCATCAGCTCGTGCGATCCGGGGGACCACCGCCGCGTGTCGAGGACCACCAAGAAGCCGGAGACCTTCCCCTCAAAGCCGGGTAGGGCCAAGTCCACATCAGAGCGCGGAAGGTCGGTTCTCGCCTCGAAGCGGCGCCCTCCGACCAGGACGGTGACCCCCTCGAGGCCCGCCGCGCAGTGCGCCCAGCCGCACACCTGAAGGTACTCGTCGGCGTATGCCTCACCGTCGAGGATCGGCCAGTCGCACCACATCACCGTCCGACCGGCGGCGATCGCCGCCGTCATCTCCTCGAGTGTCGACTGGGCCGTCCCCGAGAGGGCGCCTTCACGCAGCCGTTGACGAGCTGACCGCAGGGCGCCGGCCACCCGTTGCGATGAGCTCAGCCCCGCCGCAAGAGCCCGCACATGCATCCGGAAAGCCTATCTGTCCCTGCCGCATGGGCCCTCTGCCAGGGTGGCAGCGGCCAGTACCTCGGAGGGCTTCTGGCCGCTAGGCAACGACCGCGATGCCCCGCGGCGTCACGCTGAACACGGCATCGTCGACCTCCCCGATGTAGTCACCGTCGACCTGTAGCGGCAGGTGCCGGTCATCGAGCGAGCGGACGCTAACCTGCGCCGGGGTGATGAAGGGGTGAACCTGGCGGTGGCCGCTTATGCGAGCTCGCGGGGAGAGCCCTCGCCAGATGATCGCCGGAATGTCGAGCGGGCGCGCACGCATCAGCACCACGCCCGAGAGATCTCCGCTCTCGAGCGTGGCGCCCTCGCCGACGTCGACGGGACGGTTGCCGAAGAACGTATACGGCGCCGCGTTCTGGACGATTGCCGTCACGCCGGTCACCCGCTCCTCACCGAGCGCCACCTCTAGCCGCGGCGGGCGGAGCAGATAGCGGCGGTTGAACGTTTGGATTCCCGTCGCGGTGTAGTACCACTCGCCAAAGCGCGCCTTCAGGCGGGGGTGAGCGTCCACGCGCTGCACGACGCTCGCGTCGAGTCCGACGCCGGCAGAGAACAGAAAGCGGCGGTCGTTCACCTGCCCGATGTCGGCGCGCCGCGGATGCCAGTCATCGGCGATCCGCAGCAAGTGCTCGGTCGCATCCACAACGTCGATTGGGATGCCGAGCATGCGGCAGTAAACGTTCGTGCGGCCTCCGGGAAGGCAGCTCAGCGGGGTGTCCGATCCCGCCAGACCGTTGGCGGCTTCGTTGACCGTGCCGTCACCGCCGAATGCGACCACGGCATCGTAGCTCTCGCGCGCGGCTTCTCGGCAGAGCTCGGTTGCGTGGTCGCGAGCTTCGGTGTCGACCGCATCGACCTCGTAGCGGCCACGCAGGGCGTAAAGGACGAGGTTCTTGAGCCGGTCGGAAACCGTCGTCGCGTACGGGTTGACGATCACCAGCATTCGCTTGCGGGGCACTGTCCTGCCCAGCGCGAGAGTCGCTTCCAAGCGGTCGATCGGGTCGGAGCCTCCGGTTACTTTAGCGACCATGCCACTCTCCTGCACACTCAACACCGCCGGCTGGGCGTCGTTACGCGAGCGTGAACGCTGCGAGCGCTCCTCGAATCCCCTTCAGGAGGTCGGGCCTCCAACGTTGCCAAGGACCCTTGTGGTTCGCTCCGGCCACTGGCTATAATGCTTGTTACATAGCAGTACGCATCAAGAGGGGTGGAGGGACTGGCCCTGTGAAACCCCGGCAACCTCCCTGAAATGGGAACGGTGCCAATTCCAATCAGGCTCCAACAATAGGCCTGGGAGATGTGGAAAGGGCGGTTTCCAGGACCTCCGACCACAGAACCCCGTCGGAGGTTTCAGAATATGTCGCCAGAGTCTCTTCGTTGCAAGGAATGTCAGGCCGTATACCCGCTCGAGGCACGCTACGTGTGCGAGCGCTGCTTCGGCCCGCTGGAGGTCGCCTACGGGCCGCGGGCTTCTGCGGACCCGGCAGAGCTGCGCCGGCGGATCGAGGCGGGCCCGTACTCCCTCTGGCGCTACCGGGACTTCCTGCCTGTGGCTCCGCCTGCACCGGGGTCGCTGCCAGCCGGCTTTACGCCGCTGCTGCGCGCCGACCGGCTCGCGGAGCGGATCGGCGTGGGCGAGCTGTGGATCAAGAACGATGCGGCCAATCCGACCCACTCCTTCAAGGATCGCGTCGTCTCGGTCGGGCTCGCACGGGCGCGCGAGCTCGGCTACCGGACGATCGCGTGCGCCTCCACGGGAAACTTGGCAAATGCTGTCGCGGCCCACGCGGCTGCGGCGGGGCTCGAGTCTTACGTGTTCATCCCAGCCGACCTGGAGGAGCAGAAGGTGCTCGCGACGGGCGTGTACGGCACCAACATGGTCGCCGTGCGTGGTAACTACGACGATGTCAACCGCCTCTGCACCGAGCTTTCGGGTGAGCACGAATGGGCGTTCGTGAACATCAACATGCGCCCGTACTACGCGGAGGGCTCCAAGACGCTCGCATTCGAGACCGCCGAGCAACTGGGGTTCGAGCTGCCCGATCGCGTGGTCTGCCCGATTGCCTCGGGCTCGCTGTTCACGAAGATCGCCACCGGGTTCGAGGAATGGCTCGACGCAGGCCTGCTCTCTGGTTCACTTCCCGTGTTCAACGGCGCCCAGGCGGCCGGCTGCGCGCCCGTGGCAGACGCATTCGAAGCGGGCGACGACTTCTGCCGTCCGGTCAAGCCGAACACGATCGCCAAGTCGCTGGCGATCGGCGATCCGGCCGACGGGCCATACGCGCTCGACCTGGCGCGCCGGACGGGCGGCTGCATCGACTCGGTCACCGACGAGGAGATCGTCGAGGGGATCCAGCTACTGGCGCAGACCACCGGCATCTTCACGGAGACCGCAGGTGGCGTGACCGTCGCGGTGCTCTCCAAGCTAGCCGAGCGCGGGGACATCGATCGGGCCGAGCGCGTAGTCGCCTACATCACCGGCGAGGGACTGAAGACGCTCGACTGCGCGCGCGGCACTTTTGAGACCTGGGAGATCGAGCCCACGGTCGCCTCCTTCGAGCAGGCCAGCGGGCGCATAGCCGTAGCGGCTTGATAGACCTTGCCCATGCCGGTCATCGTCAAGATTCCAACGCAGCTCCGTGCCGCGACCGGCGGGGAGCCGGCGGCCACAGTTGACGGCTCCACGGTCGGGGAGGTGCTCGACGCCCTGTACGAGCGCCACGGGGAGCTCCGCAGCCGAATCGCCCAGGATGGGGGTCTGCGGAGGTTCGTCAACGTCTACGTGGGGGGCGAGGACATCCGCTTCCTGGACGGACTGAGCACCCCGGTCTCCGACGGCGACGAGGTCACGATCCTGCCCGCCGTCGCCGGCGGCTGAGTATCCGCCTCGGAGTGCGACGGGGCTACGCGCCGCGCCGCGCCGGCGCCACCGGGCAGCTCACGCCTGTTCCGCGCCAGCGCCCTCAGCGTGCTCGGCGGGACGATCGTGCGCTTGGCGCCGACGGCTACGAGCTCGGCCCTTTCACCATGCTCGTTTCGGCTCCTGGCACGTCTTTGTTTGCGCCGGGCAGCAGCATGTCCAGCCCTGGCTCGCCGAGGCCGTTGAAGCAGGACCGTGGGGTGACGAGCAGCGAAACGTGCCATCACCGCCGGCTGTGGGCGGCCAACGGCCAGCTGATGGTCGGGTCTTCACCCCGACGCGCTCGGGCTCATCAACGACGAATCTGTTTAGTCGTCGAGCGCTCTGCTGATGCGAAACACGTGACCATCGGGGTGACGGACGTGGACTTCTCGGACGCCCCACGCCTCGTCGGTCGGGGGGTAGGTGACGTCGAGGCCCTCGGCCAGACAACGCTGGTGGATCGCGGCGACGTCGTCGACCCAGATCGACACCCAGGTTCCCTTGTCTGCCGTCTGGTCTCCCTCTGGGCCGCCGGTCAGCGTGTTGGAGCCGCGGCCGCGGCTGCCTTGGCCGTCACGGCACAGGAAGATCTCGCATCCGGCGAAGCTCACCGACCCGAAGCCGGGGCCGGGGCCGGGCTCGTCGTCGTCCCACTCGAACCCCTTGCGCCAGCCGAGCTTGGCAAACCACGCAAAGCTCTCGCCGACGTCGGTGACGTTAAGGATCGGCACGACCCGCTCAACCATCGCGCCCGGCGTGGCCTGGGCGACGGTCGCGGCTTCGGCTGGGTCTGACCGCCCCTCGAGCCGGTCCGGCGCGATGTCCTCGCGCGCCGCGGCGAGCGCCTCGTCTCTGGTCTTGAACTCGTCGATGCGGACGATGATGTCGGTGCGCAGTGTGAAGACGGTGTAGATCTCGCCGGCGATCGGCTCGCCGAAGAGCTCGGTGACGTCGGGGATGCGAATGGCGAACAGGACGTGGTTGTCGTCGAGGGCGGCCACCTCGAGGCCTTTGACGCGGCGGCGGTGCGCGCCGCCGTCGCGGATGTTGTCAAGGACAGCGTCGCGGTCTCGGCACACCAGGTCGGCACGTAGCCCCTGCCAGACGATGTCGTTAGCGAGGCGGGCCGCGATGAGGTCGGGGTCGCCGCGGCGCAACGCGTCGACCCAGCCGAAGAGGATCAGTTCGAGGTTGTCGGTGCTACGGGTCATGGCTGCTCCTGCAGGTTAGTTCTGGGGGCCTTCGGCCGTACGCGGATGGGTGAAATGAGGGAGGATCCCGGGGCCGCCCGTTGACGTCGTTTTCTCCTTGGTGCCTGTGCGCCCGTGGTTAGTTTGACGCAGGGTCCTCC